>ERZ779762.565-NODE-565-length-23706-cov-5.529449_pt1 | contig 23706 bp, 16 predicted proteins | sample MGYA00511887_ERZ779762 | MGnify/ENA primary metagenome ERZ779762 (study PRJEB29588, sample SAMEA2163052) | human gut metagenome | biome: human gut; feature: human-associated habitat; material: faeces | place: Denmark | collected 2008/2010 ...
TTGGCCACGCGCTTGGAGGGTGCGGCCTTTGGCGTGGAAATGTCGCAAAATACAAGCTGGGTCAGCTTATCCGCCTGCCCGTCCCGCCAGATCTGGAGGATGTTTCGGACGCATTGGTTGACCTTGCTTTCCGGGTCATCGGGCAGCATGGGATTTAAGATACGCTGGTCAAGGCCCAGCTTGCGCCCATCGCTGGTGATTTTCAGCATATTGTCCTGCCAGGGAGCCACCTTGCCGGAATGGACTTCTGCGGCCCGCTCGGAAAGCTGCTGCACCATTTCCTGCTGATGTTCCGTAGGCTGGGCTACTTCATTGTGGTACACCACCTCCGGCGTGGGGAGATGGAGCTGGTCGGCGGTCTTGATGTCCGCTGCCTCTTTCCAGAGCGTCATAAGCTCCGGGAGGTTGAAAAACTTTGCAAAGCGCGTCCGCGCCCGGTAGCCGGTTCCCTCCGGGGCCAGCTCAATGGCGGTGGTGGTTTCTCCGAAAGTGCTGGCCCAATTATCGAAGTGGGTCAGGTGGTTACGCTGGAGCATATCGTGCTGAAGGTAGCGCATCATGGTGTAAAGCTCGGTCATGGAATTGCTCACCGGCGTTCCGGTGGCAAATACCACGCCTTTTCCTCCGGTCAGCTCATCCAGATAGCGGCACTTTAAGAGCATATCCGAAGATTTCTGCGCCTCGGTGGTGGAGATACCTGCCACGTTCCGCATTTTGGTGTATAAAAACAGGTTCTTGTAGCTATGGGCCTCGTCCACAAAGAGCCGGTCAACGCCCAACTGCTCAAAAGTCACAACATTGTCTTTCCGTTCTGCCTTGTGGAGCTTATCTAACCTCGCCTCCAATGATTTCTTGGTCTTTTCAAGCTGCTTGATGGTGAACCGTTCCGCTTGGCTGGCCTTTAACTCCGACAGGCCATCCTCGATCTCCCAAATCTGTTCCTGAAGGAGCCGTTCCTGACGCTCGGCGGATACCGGAATCCGTTCAAACTGGCTGTGTCCGATAATGACCGCATCGTAATCGCCGGTGGCAATGCGGGAGCAGAATTTTTTCCGGTTGCGGGTTTCAAAGTCCTTTTTGGTTGCCACCAAAATGTTGGCCGAAGGGTAGAGACGCAAAAACTCCGACGCCCATTGCTCGGTCAGGTGGTTCGGCACCACAAAGAGGGATTTCTGGCACAGGCCCAGGCGCTTGCTCTCCATCGCAGCGGCCACCATTTCAAAGGTCTTGCCCGCGCCTACCTCATGGGCCAGAAGCGTATTGCCGCCATAGAGAACGTGGGCGATAGCATTGAGCTGGTGGGGCCGCAGGCTGATCTCCGGGTTGATGCCGCCGAAAACGATATGGCTCCCATCGTATTCCCGGAGGCGGCAGGCATTGAAAAGCTCGTTGTATTTCTGTACCAGCGTCCGGCGGCGTTCCGGGTCGCGCCATATCCAGTCCTGAAAAGCGTCCTTGATGGCCTGCTGTTTCTGCTGGGCCAGAGTGGTTTCCTTCTGGTTCAGGACACGGCGTTCCTTGCCGTCCGGGTCTTGTACGGTGTCATAAATGCGGACATCCCGGAGGTTTAAGGTATCCTCCAGGATGCGGTAGGCGTTGGCCCGTTCTGTTCCGTAGGTGGTATAAGCGGCCACATCACTAAAAGCGGGGGCGCTTTTTCCGGTGATGTTCCATTCAGCGGTGAACTCGGAATAATTGACCTTGATGGAGCCTCTTTGGTAATACGGCGTATCAAACAGCTCATACATAAACTCCTGAATATAGCTCTTATCCACCCAGGTCGCGCCCAGGCGCACATCAATCTCCGAAGCCTCCAGGTCTTTGGGCTGCGCCGCTTTCAGCGCCTCTGCGTTGACCTTGGCAGCGTCATACAGCGGATCGTCCGGTGAGAGCGTTTCCAGCGCCTTTTCATATTTGCGGAGCTTATCCCGGACATTGCCGGAAAGAAATTCATCGGCGGTTTGGTAACTTTGATAACCACCCGGCCCCAGGTCAAAGTCCAGGAACACAACGCCCCGCAGCTCGGCGGCAAGGGCCTGTTCGTCTTTGCCGGTGAGGGAGGACATATACTCCATATCCACGCGGGCCTTTTCCGAAATGGAAACGGCTAACGCTTCGCTGGCCGTGTCCACGCTGGTCACAGCGGTATGCTGCTTGATGGTACGCTTGGTAAACATATCCGCTTTGCGCTCCAACCGGCCTTCTTCGTCCAGCACTTCCAAAGAGCAGAGCAGGTAATAGGAGCTGTCATCGGCAAAGGCCAGGGCGTTGCCTCGGTTGTTGATAAGGCCGTATTTGTCGGTGAAAGCGTCATAGAGCTGGTTCAACCGGTTCTGTTCCATACGGATGGACACCATATCGGCATCCCCTAACTGGAGGTCGATCAGCCGCTGCACACATTCCCGCAGCTCCACCAGACCTTTTACACGCGCCTTGGCGGTAGCGTTCAGATCGGGTTTCACCATACGGCTGTTTTCCCGGAAGTACACTTCACCGTCCACCACGGTATAGGAATAGTTTTTCACGTTGGGGTCAGCAGGGATAGAGGTATCAATGTCCTCGCCCTCGGAAAGCTCCGGCAGCTCGGCCTCCTGATACTGGCCGCGAATATATTTGACCGCATCGTGGAGTTGGTCGGCCAGCCGCAGGCTCTCAATGGGCGCAACGGTGTAGTCCTGCCTCCCGTACTGGGTGCTTTCTGATGTGGGTGTACCCAGCACCATTTCGGGGTGGTCGAGAAAATAGCGGTTGATAGCAAACCCATCCTCGTTTTCCCCCAGGTGTACCCAGTCCGGCTCTATGACAATGGGCCGGTCACGCTTTTGCAGAAACAGAATGTCCGAAACGACTTCCGTTCCGGCATTGGCCTTGAACGCATTGTTGGGGAGACGGATCGCGCCTAACAGTTCGGCCCGTTCTGCGATATACCGGCGCACTTCCGGGGACTGCTTATCCATTGTATAGCGGGAAGTGATAAAAGCCACCACACCGCCAGGGCGTACCTGATCGAGCGTTTTGGCAAAAAAGTAATCGTGAATGGAGAAGCCCAGCTTGTCATAGGCCCTGTCAGATACCTTGTACTGGCCGAAAGGTACGTTTCCAATGGCAAGATCGTAGAAGTCGCGCCGGTCAGTGGTTTCAAATCCCGCCACGGTAATATCCGCCTTGGGGTAGAGCTGCTTGGCAATTCGCCCGCTGATGGAATCCAGCTCCACGCCGTACAGACGGGACGCTGCCATGCTCTCCGGCAGGAGGCCGAAGAAGTTGCCGACACCGCAGGCCGGTTCCAGAATGTTCCCGGCAGTAAAGCCCATTTTTTCAACCGCCTCATAGATGGCCCGGATAACGGTGGGGCTTGTGTAGTGGGCATTTAAGGTGGAGGCCCTGGCCGCTTCATATTCCGCTGGCGTAAGCAGTTCCTTTAACTCGGCATACTCCGCCCGCCAGTTCTCTTTGGTCGGGTCAAAGGCATCTGCCAGACCGCCCCAGCCCACATACCTTGACAAAACCTCCTGCTGTTCCGGGCTGGCCTGCCTTCCGTCTGCCTCCAGATATTTCAGCAGCTTAATGGCATTGATATTTGCTTGATACTTGGTCTTGGCACCGCCTACGCCCAGGTTGTCATCGGTGATATGAAAGTTTTGGGCGCTCCTGTGGCTCTCCGCGATGGAATCCTCATACACGGCTCGCTCGGCAGCTTCCTGATTGGGAAAAGCCTGCCATTCACCGTTTACCGGCACAGAAACAGGATTGCCGCCCCTTGTGGCATCTGTCTGACCCGCTTCCTGCTTCGGCGGGTCAGGCTCCGGTTCTTCGATATGCAGCCGCTCCACCACAATGTCATAGGGCAGGCCGTTTTTCGCTCCCGGATAGACCGCCTCTGTCTCTGTTGTGATTTCCGGCTGTGCAGCTTCTTTCTCAACGGGCCGGAACAGATGCGCGTTGCGCTCATCCTGGCGGAGATATTCTTCAAACTGCTCCCGATTGATGGTTTCATGGCTCCAGGAGTAAGGGCCGGTGTCAATGCGGACATCCACCTCACCGATATAGCCGATGGTGCCGGAGATCTCCCGGTCAGCAAAAGGCAGAGTGACTGTATCGCCCACCTGATAGGTCGGTACGCCCTCCAGGTGAACCGCCTCCCACTGTGCAGGCTCATGGGAAAATCCGTCCAGCTCCTGCTGATACAGGGCGCGGAGAAGCATCGCGGCCTCATTCCAGGACATAGAGCGTCTGGAATTGTATTTGTCATGGATGTCCACCTTCAGGCTGTTGGTGTCCGCATAGTAATCCGCCGTTTCGCCGGTGATAAACTCCATCGTTCCATCGCGGCCCGCGAGAGTTTCCGAAAGCCGCGAGGAAATACGGACATTGCCCTCGCCGGAGCGCAGCCAGCGGGAAATGTATTCTTTGTCCCGGTCAGTCAGCAGGCCGGAAGTCAGCACCTCCCGCAGATCGGCGTCCGCCTTTTCCAGATCAGCCACGAAAAACTCGGTGATGGGGCCGTTGCGGATGTCGTACTGCAATAGCTGTTCAAAGCGTTCTCTGCTTTCAGACCGGAATATCGGATAACGCTGGGCAGGGTCGCGGAGCTGCACATCAAATGTGCCGATGTTCTCAATGACAAAGGCGGTATCGTCCAGATAGACGGTATCGCCCACCTGATAGGCCGGGGCCAGCGGGTCACGGGCTGGGTTTTTCGTATCAGGAATGGCCTCCTGAATCTGCTCCCATTCCTCATCCGATACCGTAATGTCGATCTCATGGGTGGCAGGGCCATCCCCGATGGTAATGGTATCGCCCTGGCGGGTCACAGGCTGGCCGGACAGAACCGGCGCGGCGCTTTCAGCTCCTTCCTGGGCGATGTGCGCTGCATCGGCGGTCACTTGCTGAATGAAAGGATCACGCTCCAGGGCCTCCGGGTCAACCAGCTTGCCCCCCACAATACCACGCTGGGCCAAATCCTCCCGAATGGCCATCGGGTCAATATCGTCCAGATTGTCGTATTCTTCCTGGGTGTAGAAGCGATCTTCCTTGATGAGCTGGGCAATCTGGCGCTGCACCTTGGGCCAGGGTAAATCCGTAGCCGCGCCCGGAACCGGAAAAGCTGGCAGCTCATCGCCGTATTCCTGCTTCAGCCATGCCGCTGTACCTTTGTCGCGGGCATGGCCTTTCATATAGCGGACTACCGCCTGTTTGCTGGCAATATCCCCGTTCCATTCCTGGAGTGCAGCATCAATCGCAGCCTGGGTATCCATAGGCCGCGCCGGTTCCGGGGCAGGAGCTTCCTGCGCGGGCTTTTCTTCTACAACCTCCGAGGCCGGTGTTTCCGGTTCCGGCTTCGCAGGCGTACCGGCCTGGGGCATAGAAAAAGCGGAGGGCTGTCGGCTCTCCGCTTCGTCAATGGCTTTGATCTGTTCCTGCTCCGAAAGGAACAGGGGCAGGGTCAGTTGTATATAAGTTCCGTCAAGATCATTTCCTCGGCCTGGGCCTTGCAGTTGTTCATCAGGCCCACCCACTTCATCGGGTCGCTGGCTTTCAGGCTCTCGGTCACGCCCGCCGCTTTCATCAGCTCCGGCATCATCTGCTCTAAGCGCCGGTTCGCCGTCTCGTCGATCTCCTGAAGATGTGCGGTCAGGTTCCCGGACAGAAGAAAGTTGTTGTAAAGCACCGTCCGATGCTCCTTCAGATACCTCTTCCGTATCCTGCCGTATTTGCCCAGGGGCTTCACTTCGGCCTGTTCCTCCAAGGTCAGGTTGGGAATCTGATAATCCCCGCTCTGGATGTAAGTCAATTCGCTCATTCGTCTGGCTCCTTTCATATTCATAGTGCTTGATGGCTGCGCCAATCTGCCGAAGCACCTGCTGGCTGGACTGGCTGACCGCTGTGCCAAGGGCATTGACCACAGCGGGGGTATTGAAATCAAAGATGCTTAAAAAGTCCTCATGGTCGAAATAGCTTTCCGGCTCCAGCCCGCAGCGGGACATCAGCGAGTAGGTAATGCTGACCGTTGCGGCGCTTCTGAAAGCCACTCCGATGTTGAACTCATCATACTCCTCCAGAAAACTATCGTCAACGATACGGAGAATGTCGCGCTGGTTCTCCGCCCAATATTCATCCGCAAGCTGTGCAGCCACTTTTTCAAGCTGGTCGGCAAGGCCATATTCACCGGAAATCTCATAAGCATCACGAAGCACAGCCGTAACCGTTTCCTCATGCTCCGGGCGGTATTGCCAGAGATAAAGCTGGCGGGCGTTTTCGCGCCCGCCGGTATCGGAAACATCAAACACATATCGAAGCCTCGGAACATCCCCGCTGTCATCAATGAGCGCGATCCCCTTGGAGCCGCGCCGCACATACCGCCGCATGGTGTTGTTCCAGAGGTCATATTCCGCGCAGGCGGTGGCGTCGGGCCGCTGGGCGAAAATCATCATCTGTTCCGGGAAAGGATATTTATAGAGCCGCGCCGCCGTAGTCAGAAAGGCCGTCCACCGCTGGTAGCTGCCTGTCAGCCCGGACGCGACGCTTTCGGCCATCTGTGTATAGCTTTGCAGTTTACTCGGCATCCGCATCCTCCTCATCTCCAAAATCCGGGTACAGCTCCAGCGCGTCAAATGCTTCATCGCTCATGCAGGAGAGCTTTTCCAGCGTGGAATCGGTGAGCATCAAAAGCTCCGTCTCGTCCGGTTCCAGATAGCCGCGCATCTCGGTAAGCGCCCCGATCAGGCCCTCCCGCGTCCCGGTGTTGTAAATGCACATCAAATTCATTTCCTCAAACGTAAAGTTTTCCATATCAAAGCTCCCTTTCTGCGCTCCTTTTGGGCGCTGCTTTTTTGTGTTCCTGCTTCGGCTTTGCTTTAAGTTGCTCCACCACAGACTTTTTCTTTTCCCGCTGTTCCCGGTGAACGGCATCGGCCAGATCCATGAGAGATATTGGCTGGCCTGACCGGGCCTGCTGTTCCAGCTCGGCAACCGTAGGCTCCTTGGGGCCATTGTTGATGATCCCGTCAATCATGCCGTAATCATCCTCTAGCATCATTTCTGCATTTCTCAGCGGATTGTCCTGGGGAAGAAAGCCGGAAATCTCCTGAAAGCCAAAGCTGTCGCAGTAATGGCAGGATACCACGCCATTTTGCTTGACCGCAATGATGTCGCTGACGCTCATAGACGGGTGGTGGTAATCTGCCGGATGATGAAGATTGAATTGCTCATACAGGGCCTCCAGCGTCCGTCCGGTACTTCCGTCTGCTGTAAGCTCTCCGGTGTAAACCAGATCATAGTTAGCACGTTCCACCGTCAGGCCATGTGATTGCAGCCAGTCCATATTCATAAACCGGAGGCGCTGCGGGTCATCATCTTTCACCTGATAGATGGCGAAGCAGTCTCCCTCATGGGCCAGAAAAGCCGCCTCCCGTTCCTCCTGGTGGTCGTGCCGCTCCATGATTTTCTCATGGAACAGCGGACTTGCCTCCCATTCCTCACGGGAAACGGCAAACAGAATCTCCGGGGCCTGGGTGTCAAAGTCCTCCCGGTCAAAGAGCATTTCCGCGCTGCCTCCGTCCACAATGGCATAGACCGTCAGCTCCTTGTCGAACAGCTCCATTGCCTGCTCTTTGGAAAGGGGCAGCATATCGCCGTCCAGGTAGCCGCAGGCTTCCAGATCAGCCACGCTCAGAGTTTCATCCGGCATGGGGTATTCATCCAGGGCCTGCTCCGGTGCATCCGGCAGCATGGACGCGGGCGGTGTTTCTGCATCAGTGGACACTTCTTCCTGCTGTACCGGCATTTGTCCGGCTTCCAGCCACCCGACCGCTTCATTAGAGGGAATCACGCCGCTGTTAAGCTGTCCGGCCATTTCCTCGCACAGCTCTTTTGTGCCGTATCCAACAATTTCGGCCCCAATGGAACCGCCAGGGGTGGAATCATACGCCTGGATATAGTAGCGGTCATGTTCGCCGGTGGCGCGGGGATTGGCGTGTGCCATGTAACTTTTTCTTATATCCTCCTGCGCCGGTTCCGCCGCTTGTTGCTGGAGCTGCTGGACAGCCGCCTCCTGCAAGGTTTCGATCATCGCCACCGGAGCATATTTGATAGACTGAGAACCGATGTTGTGCATCTCACATATCTGCAAACAGGCGGTGGAAAACGGAAGTTCCGGCGCGTCAAGCTGTCCTCCGTCCAGCTCCCGCAGGGTATTGATGTCATAGAGAGTGTAGTCATAGCCGTTTTCGCTGGTCTGGAGGTGCAGATATACAGCATCATCCAGCGCATAGAGCTTCTCCGCCTGCATCGTTGCCGCGACCTCGGCAGGAACCAGACCGCTTTCTTTGATCTGCTCCGGGGTCAGGGCCTGGGGATATTCGATATAGCCATACGCCTCAATCCGGCTGTTTTCATACAAATGAAGCTCCGGTGTCTCATGTACTTTGCTTCCATCCATCGCCGGGTAGGTGCCGTGGCCTAATGCCTCCTGGGTAATGTAATAGCGGTGCGGCGGTTCAATCTGGCCCGGTTCCGGCAGGGGTAAATCGCCCAAAGCCCAAACATCCTTGTAGCCGATCAGCCCCGCATTAAGCTGTTCCAGGATTTTGTCACATTGTTCCCTGGAACCGGCGAAGATGATTTCCCTTGGAACCGGCTCTCCATCCGTGGATTTTTCGTATGCCTGGATATAGCTTGCCTCCTGACCGTTGACCGCCTGCGGGTTATCGTGGACGCGATAGGAAAGCTCGGCCTCCCGTTCACGTTCCAATTTATCCAGCCGGTACAGTAAAGCCTCGGCAGACGGTGCGCCCTCCAGTCCAGACATATAGGAAAGGCGATCCCGCAGATTGGAAAACTCACCATGATGCAGCTCATGGGCAAGGTCAGCCACCGTCTGTTCTTTGGAATCCAGAGAAATGGGATGGGATGTCACTCCGTCCTGATAAAGCCGATCCATGTATTCATACAAATCAGCGGCAAACAGCTCAATAGAATCCACCTCTGGAATGACCTCCTGCTGTACGGTCAAATCAATGCCGCGCTCCTTGCAAATCTCCAGGAAGTGCCGGTCAATATCGGTAATCAGGCCGTTGGCGGTCTTTTGAATGGTTTCCAGGCTGGCCCTAAGCTCCGGCAGCTCCTTTCCGCTGCTCCAGTTGGCGATATAACCGAAGCTGTTCTCGCCGGTTTCAATGCCATAATACTGGCACACCGCATAGGAGACGCTTTCGGCCTCCACTTCCTCGGTATGCCGGTCTTTGGGCTTGGGCGGTTCTTTTGTGTCATCACCGACAGCGGCGGCAAGGCGTTCTTTCTCATAGTTGTGGAGCTTGGAATGGGTGATCTCATGGATAGCGGCGCATACCGTCTGTACCTCGCTCATATCGTCCCGAAGGGTGATGCTCTGATTCTCCGGGTCAAAATAGCCATCCATAGCATCCTGGATAGACCGGATTTCCAGCGGCATAGGGGAAGCACGCCGCAGGGCCTCCATGAAAATCTCGTAATTCCGCACGCTGCCGGTCAGGTCGCTGGCAAGCTGGGGGAGGGGCCTGCCCTCGGTCTGGGAAACATCGAACACGGACACCACCTTAAACCTGGGGATGGAAATTTCTTTTTCCTCCATAACTGCGTTTCCGTTCTTATCCAACACGGGAGCTTTGGTATCCGGGTCGCGCTTGATTTCCTCAATTTTTTTCTTGTAGGGAGTGGGCGCGATGATCTTGATACCCTTTTCGCCCCGCTTTACATGACGCCCGAACTGGTCGCGCCATTTGTTAAAACCGGCCACATGGGTAGCATGGGGATTTTGCAGATGAATGAGCGTGATGTTGTTGACAGAGTAGCGGTGAAAGCGGGACATCACACGCAGATACTGCATATATTTCTCGCTTTCAAACAGCTCTTTGATTCCCTGCTCAATGCTTTCAGTGATTTCCCGCAGCCGTTCCTTATTGGTCTGCTTCGGTTCAGCCATAATTACATCTCCTTTCCTGGCTTAAAATAGGGATAACGGTTCCAAAGAAAAAAGCGCCCCGGCGCAGGAGTAAATCATCCTGTACCGGGGCGCAGCTCTTATTCAGTTTTGGAGCCTGCGCCCCTTTTGGGGGGCCTGATGCCCGCCGCCTTTGCCCGCTCACTGGCAGCGGCGCGGCGTTTTTCGCTGTACGGCTCCCGGATCAGCACACAGCCCTTTGGAACAAGATAGGTGTTGGGGCCGTCCGGTCTGATCTGCTGGGGGTATTCTTTCATCAGGCGGGCCAGCTTTTTTAAGAGCTTCGGGTCATGGGTATAGACGCTGGCGGTCTGCTCGGCCTGATTGTAGAGGATAATGGTTTCCTGCTCGTATCGGGATAATTCCATAGGCCGCGCCTCCTTACTTGGACTTGCCGCCAGACGCAAACTCCAGCTTGAAATTCACATATTTGCCGCCGTCATCGTCCAGCACCACCACGGCATCGTAGGTCTTGCCGCTCTTTTCCGAATAGCAGCCGGAAAGCCTTGCCCGTCCACTTGCCAGCAGCTCCGTCACAAACGCCGCCGTGGGCTTCTTTTTCTTTGCGGTAAAGAACTTACTTTCCTTCCAGATGGCAAAGCCGCAGTCCCGATTTTCGCAGACAAAGCCCTTTTTCAGCTCCACCACGGAACCGCCGCAGCGGGGGCATTTCCCCAAACTCTCTTTCTTGCTGGGGAACAGCACAGCGGCATCCTTCACCGCCTCATAGTGGCTGGTCAGGTCTTTTAACATAGCGGAGATCTCACAGAGAAATGCCTCCGGCGATGCTTCGCCGCGCTCGATCTCTTTGAGCTGGTGTTCCCATTCCGCTGTCATGGACGGAGACTGTATCTGCTCCGGCAGGACGGTGATAAGGGCCACGCCCTCATGGGTCGGCATCAGGTGGGTGGTCTTTTTGACCTTCTTTCGTTCCAGAAAGCCCACCTTGATGAGCTTTTCCAGGATACCGGCGCGGGTGGCCGGTGTTCCCAGACCCTTTCTTTCCGCATCCTCCGGCATCCCACCAGCCCCGGCTGTCTCCATAGCGGCCAGCAGGCTGTCCTCGGTGAAATGGGCCGGTGGCGTGGTCTTGCCCTCCTTGATCCCAGCTGTTACCACCTCGAAGCTCTGGCCCTCTGCCAGCACCGGCAGGGCCTTGGCCTCTTTCTCCTTATCCGGCTCCGGCTTGTTTTTCAGCGTATCCCGGTAGCGTCCATCCAGTTCCTTAAAGCCAGGATTCAAAACAGCGCGGCCCTTTGCCTTAAACTCATATCCGGCGCACTCCACCAAAACCGCCGTTTCCGCATAGGCATAGGGCTGGCCCACGGCGCACAGCAGACGGGCGGCAATAAGGGAAAGCAGGGAACGCTCCCCGGCAGGCAGGCCGGAAAGATCAGCGTCTTTCACGCCCTGGGTGGGGATAATCGCATGGTGGTCGCTGACTTTGGCATCGTTGATGACCTGGGCCGGATTGCAGTACACCGCCACACCGGAAGCAAAGGGCATGGCCTTGGCAACGGTATTTACCAGCACCGGCAGGCTCTGTGCCATATCGGAAGTCAAATAGCGGCTGTCCGTCCGGGGGTAGGTGGCCAGCTTCTTTTCATAAAGGGACTGCAAATAATCGAGGGTCTGCTGTGCGGTAAAGCCCAGCAGACGGTTGGCCTCCCGCTGGAGAGTGGTCAGGTCATAGAGGGCAGGCGGCTTTTCTGTTTTCTCTTTGCGCTCCACCGATTTCACGGTGGCGGCATCCGCAGCCATACACGCGGCCTGCACCGCTTCGGCCTGGGCTTTGTCCGCCAGCCGTTCCCCGGTGGCGGCAAAATCGGAAAGCCCCAGCGTTACCGTATAAAAGGGTGTGGGCTTAAAAGCGTCAATATCCGCCTCCCTCTGGACGATCAGGGCCAGCGTTGGGGTCATAACCCGCCCGATGTTTAATGTCCGGTGATAGAGGCAGGAAAACAGCCGGGTGGCATTGATCCCCACCAGCCAGTCGGCCCGCGCCCTGCACAGGGCGGAGCGGTACAGGTTATCATAGTCCGCAGAGGGGCGCAGATGCTCAAAGCCCTCCCGGATGGCGGAATCCTCCATAGAGGAGATCCACAGCCGCTTGACCGGCTTTTTGCACTTCGCCTGTTCATAGACCAGCCGGAAAATCAGCTCGCCCTCGCGCCCCGCATCGGTGGCGCACACCAGGGAGGCAACATCCTCACGCTCCATGAGCTGCTTTAAGGTATCAAACTGCTTTTTGGTATCGGGGGTAATCCCATATTTCCAACGCTCCGGCAGAATCGGCAGATCAGTAAGTGACCACTTTGCATAGCGTTCATCGTAAGCGGCGGCATCGGCCAGCTCTACCAGATGCCCCACGCACCAGGACACAAGAAAACCGCCGCCCTCCAGATAACCGTCTTTTCGGTTCGTTGCTTTCAGGACAGCGGCGATAGATTTTGCCACAGAGGGCTTTTCTGCAATGACAAGGGTTTGCTTTGTACTCACTCGGTAATGTCTCCTTCCTTGGGTTTGGGTTTCAGAATCAGGTCACGGTGGCAGATGCCCACGCAGCCGCTCCCATAGCGGGAACAGCCATGACAGCGGTGGCCCCTGGGAGCCGCAGGCGGGCGGGCATCACGCCCGCCCCTCGGCTTCTGCATCATCATCCGCTCTAAGGGATTGTCGGTGAAATAGGTCATTCTTCCTCGCTTTCCGCGCTGTCCTCATCCCCGGCGTCTGTCTCATAGTCCGCATCCAGCGCATCCGTTTCGTCCTCGTCCTCATCGTCAAAGTCGTAATCGTCCAGATCAGGGGAGGTCTTGGTTTTCGGCTTGTTCTTGATGAATTTGATGTAGCCGTAAGCGCCGCCGCCCATCAGGGCCACAAGGAGCAGGACAATCAAAATCCCACCGGCCGCGCCGCCGGATTTTTCCGGTTCCGTTTCGGTGTCCGCATCGTCAGCCGGTTCCGGTTCTGCTGGCGCAGCTTCTTTTCCCAGGCACTCGGTCATGTTGGTGGAGCACACCGGGCAGCTCGTATCCACCGCACCGGCCACGCATTTATCCTTGCAAGTGCAGACCGCAGGCGTTTCTGTGCTGTCCCCATCCTCCATCAGCGCCAGCAGGTCGGCCTCATCCACCTGGTTCAAGAAATGGACAGTTTCTTCGCCCTTATCGTCCCGGTCAATAATCAGGTAAAAGAAGTTGCCGGATTTGGTTTCCACGGTGATAAACTGTTTGCCGCTTCCGGTGGCGCTTCCAATATCATCAATCAGCGACAGGTTCCCGTCCGGGGTCAAGGCGCTGCTTCCGCTGCCGGAAAACAGCCTCAGCAGGGCGGAAAGCTCATCCCCTCCGATAGAAAGGGAAAAGTCGTTGGTAGTTGCCGTATCGCTGACAGTCAGGTAATCGGAATGGACATAGCCGGTGCGTTCCGGCAAAAGAATCTGAATCCAGTCCCCATCCATCCCGATCACTTCCACCTGTGTCCCGTTCGGGAGCTGGGTAAAAGCGGTGTTATCAAGCCCTGCGCCGGTGCGGACATTCAGCCGCCCGCCGCCCGTGGTAACGGTGCCGGTCTGGTGGGACTTTGTTTCCTCCGCATCGCCGTTGGTGATCTGGATGCCTTCGTCCGTAGTGGTGACGCTCACCTGGGAACCGAACAGGGAGGCAAGGATTTCCGCGATTTCCTCATCGGTCAGGGCGGCGGCATCGGTGTCGGCCTCCGTCCCGTCTGTGGTGTTAGCGGTGCCGGTTTCCTCCGTCTCAGGCTCCAGGCCCCCGGTGGTTTCCTCACCGCCATAGGCAAAGGCGGGAACAGAAAAGGCCGTAACGCAGAGCATCACGGCCATCAGAGCAGATAAAAAGCGCAGTTTAATGTTCTTCATGGTCAGTTTCCTCCATTTCTCCCCGCAGAGCAGCGGCGGGGTCATTCTTCATCATCTCGATCAGGGCGGTGAGCTGGGTAATATCGAGGTCGTGGCTATGCACCAGCTCCAAAATGTCGTTATTCTCCAGCTCGGTGATCTGGCGCTCAATCTCCCGGTTGCGGCTTTGCAGCTCGGAGATTTTGTTTTTGTTCTTGGCAAGCTCCCCACGGAGCTTGTTAATTTTGGCGTTCATACTGAAAAATCCCTCCTTTATGGTAAACGTCCAAATTGATAAAAATGGCTCTGCCAATACGATGTGTTGATGCTTGCATAGGAAATCGGGGAGCCGCAATGAATCATCATCCCATTGCCGACATAAATCCCCACATGGCTGACGCCCGGTGTGTCATAGGTTCCTTTGAAGAAAATGAGATCGCCGGGTTTGGCGTTGGCGGAGGAAACAGGGGTGCAGATGTTGCAAAGGCCCTGTGCGCCCAGCCGCCCGACATCCCAGCCGGAATGATTGATGACCCAGCTCACGAAGCCGCTGCAATCAAAGCTGGTGCTGGGGGAGCTGCCGCCCCACACATAGGGATAGCCCAGGTATTTCTCTGCCTCCGCAAGCATGGCGGCAAAGACTTCATCTTCCAGGGCCTCCGGCGGCACATCATAATCCAGATAGTCCTGCCGGGTGGAAGCGTTGGGGTATTCACTTTGCGGGAACAGGTCAGGACGGTTTCCCAGGGTAGCCATGTAAACGGCATACATACTGACCTGATCCTCGCCCATGATATAGACAGGCAAATGGGACAGGTCGAAGTTATCCAGGGTCACATAGCAGATGTAATAATCGTAGGGAACCTCCTCGCTGGTCGTTTCTCCGGTTTCCGGGTCGGTGGAGGTTTCGGTGCGGTAGCGGGTTTCCACCACCACAGTCTCCGTCAGCGTGTACTGCTTATCAAAAAGCATGGCAAGCGTACCTTGTACCTGGGAGAGCGTCCATTCGCCCTGATGGTAGGCGGTGAGAATGGACATCAGCACATAGGGGTCATGCTCGATCTCATCCAGGTCATAGTGATACTCGTCATAGCCGCTGTGGATGCTCTCATAGTGGTCTAATTCGTATTGCAGATCCGCCTCCATCTGTGCATAAGCGTCCTCCGCGCCCAGCATATCCTCATCCCGGCAGGGGTAGGTGGAACCGGCAACGCCGGACAGCCCGCCCTGAAGCAGCACCGAACAGGAGGAAAGGCCGTTTGCAAAGGCACACACCATAAGAAACAGCGCAAGGACAATACCGAAGCCCCGGCGATGCCGCCAGACGAAGCCCCCGGCCTTTTTGGTTTCCTCGGCGGCTTTTTTCGTGGCTTTGGCGGTATTCTCCGCAGCCTTTGCCGCTGCATTAGCACTCTGACCGGTACGCTTGGCGGCGGCATACTGTTTCTTGATAGCCTGCTTTTGCTGCCAGCGGGAAATGGGGTTGCTGGAAAGGGCCGGATTCTCCGCCAGAGACTTCTGATACAGCGCATTGACATTGGCTTTTTCCAGCTTCCGCTCGGCCCGCGCCGCAGCCCGATAGGGCCGCAGCTTGTGGGAGCGGTAGGCCGACTGCGCCATGTGTACGCCGCTTTCCGCAGCTTCTTCTACCTGATGGACACTCTGAACGCCCACGTTGTCCTCCTCGGTTTCCCCGATTTTCTTGTGTACCTGGGAGGAAATGGTCTTGCCCGGAGCTGCTGTTACCGCATGGGTGAGCTTGGAGGCCGGGGCGGGCTTATCCACTTCCTCGAAGCGGAGCTGGGTTTTCTTTTTCCCAGTGGCAGGGTCAACGGTGCGCTGCTTGACCTTTTTCTTTTTCTTGGAAATCTTGGCCCGCGCCGCCTCCGCCTTGTCCGCCGCCTGATCCGCATGGCGGATATGCTCCTTTAAGCGGGAATCCTCGCGCTCGGCATCGGTGAATTGCAGCCGGGGATTCTGCCCCTTACGCAAACCATTCACCGTCCGAAAGTTCTTCCAGCATGACCTCCAGTTCCCCATACAGGGCCAAATTTCCCGGCTCCTGGGCAACTGTCACCACCAGCTCGGAGAGCAGGGTGCAGAGAACGGTCAGGCCGGTTCCCTCCAGCTCCATGCCGCCCTCCATACCGGCCAGCAGGCACTCAATTTCCATGAGCCGCATCACACCGGCAATGCCGCGCTCATTAAACGATGCCGCCACCTGATACGCCTGGACAAAAGCGGAAAACGCCGCCGCAATGTCCAAAATCAACTGTTCTTTCTTCCTTGCCACAGCTTCCTCCTCAAAGATGGAAGTATCTACATCATGGAATTTCATAAAATTAAACCTCCTTCTTCATTTCATTGGGTTTGGTGGTCATCACCGCATAAAGCTCCGTGTCCTTCGGGAACCGATCAATAAACGGCAGGATGACATTTCCATAAAACAAAAGCCCCTCGCCCTCGCCGGAATGGGTCACATAGGAGAGCTGATGGGGGCTGATATTGAGCTGCTTGGCAAGGATTTGTCTGTCCCCGCCAGCCTGGTTGAGCATATACACGAAGTCGCTGTTTTCAAAGATGTTCTCCACCTCGCGGGAAGATAACAGGTCTTTGACATTCTGCGTAATGCCGGTGGGAATCCCACCCCACTTCCTGAAACGCTTCCAGATTTCCACCGAATATGCGGCAGTCTGTTCTTCTTTCAAAAGCAGATGAAACTCATCCATATAGTAGCGGGTGGACTTGCCAGCGGCGCGGTTGGCGGTGACGCGGCCCCACACCTGATCCTGCACGATCAACATCCCCAGCTTTTTAAGCTGTTTCCCCAGCTCCTTGATGTCGTAGCAGACAATGCGATTGTTCACATCCACGTTGGTACGGTGGTTGAACACGTTGAGGGAGCCGGATACATAGATTTCCAGTGCCGTTGCGATATGGTGGGCCTCTTTTTCCTCCTGCTTCAAAAGCGCCTCGTACAAATCGCCCAGAATAGGAATGTTCTCCGGGCAGGGGTCATTTAAGTACGGCTGATAAATCAGGCGCACACAGCGGTCAATGACCGTCTTTTCCACCGGCTGAAGCCCGTCCCGGCTTCCCACCACCAACTCACACAGGGACAAAATAAAATCCGCTTTCAGCGAAAGCGGGTTCTCATCGTCCGAATAGTTCAAGTTGATGTCCATAGGGTTGATGTAGTCGGAGCTGGTCGGGGAAATACGGATCACCTGACCGCCCAGCCGCTGCACCAGCGGATAATATTCGCCCTCCGGGTCACAGATGGCTATATCGTCATTGGTGATAAGGAAAGCGTTGGTGATCTCACGCTTGGCGCTGAAAGACTTTCCGCTGTTATGGACGATAAGCCCATCCGCCAGCAGGAAATTCAGGTATTTCGGCACCGTCAGGTCATACACCGGGATCGGTTCGGGGAGGGTCTGGAACGCCACGCGGACAGCCACATGACCGCCGCTCAGACGCTGGCCCTCCCGGATTTGGTCAGCCGTAATGTATTCACCGGCAGCGTCCATAATCAGGTGGGTATCCGTACACCGGAAAACCGTACCGTCCTCCAGCTCAATGACTTTGAGCCGGTCAGCATATTTCTCAATACGGATTTCCTTTGCTTTGGCGTCCACGATCTGTCCAGTGTCCTCGTCATAGGCTTTCACCATGCTTTCCGTCACGCCGCTTTCCACCAGCTCCGCAAAGGAAACGGCAGAACCGTCCGCCAGCAGGATGCGGGTTTCTCCGGCGAAGCATCCCGGTGTGCCGAGAATCAGGCCGTTGGGGTTCTTGAGCTTCTTTCGGTCAACCATGATAAGGTTGTTGGAAAGGGCGTTCAGACCGTAATACAGCGCCTCGCCGCCAGACTGAAAAAGCTCCTGGGTGGTGAACGGGATAAAGATTGCCGTACTGGAAGTGGTCAGGCTTCGCTGGATCTCCACCAGGTTACGGCCCAGCGGCAGGCTGCTCATTAGCCCTTCCTCCTGCTGGTAGTCCAGACGGGCAAGCTGGCAGTTATATTTCTGCGCGATGGAGCTGGCCTGAAATACGTTGTTGTCAAGCTGCTGTTTGCTATCAGCGGTGTTCATCACCAGGAAAGTCAGCAAAAACATACGCTCGTTGCGGCTTTGCAGCTCTTTCAACAGGTTCTTGGCCTCGGTGCCGTAGGTAGCCAGATCGGAGGGAATGATGTCCATATCGTATCCGGCCCGGACAGCTTTCTTTTGTTCCTCAATCTTCATTTTGTCTAGGTCGGTGATTTTTCGCTTGACCGTCTTAATGGCGGCAACCTGATCCACCGACTGAACGTGCATATTGACGATCAGGCTGCTTTCCATATCCAGAAAATCCGCCAGCATCCGGTCATTTAACTCCGGGGCCAGGATTTGCAGGAAGGACACAGCCTCGAACTTCCGGCCCATACGGAAAATGCGCCCCTCCTTGAACTCAAAGGAAGTGGGCGCAATAAAATCCTTGGTGGACAGTCCGCTGGGGGCCAGCCAGTCCCAGGAAAATTGGAACTTACTCTGATCGTCCATGTGGAAAATATCGTGCATCAGGCGCAGGCGTTCCAGGCCGTTCAGGGAAGCAGCGGACACGCCCAGGCGCTTGAAGTTGTTGAGAATGTCGTTCTCGATGCGTTCCAGCCGGGGCTTGGCCGCTTTAATGCTGTCAGCCTCGATGCCGAAGGTCAGAAACTTGGTCTTAATCAGGCCGTTGTTGCCCTTGGCAAGCTGGTTTTGGAGCATTTCAGCATATTCCGCCCGGATGCTGTCAAAGGAATCGTTCTGCGGAGGGATATAAATGCTCTGTTCAAAGCTCTCCATGCTGGCACTCAGGTTCAGGAAAGAGAACTGGAACCGAATGGAACTGTCAAAGTAGTTGAGGAAATCACACCATGCATCGAAAATGGCGCTTTTGTCCTCATTCTGTGAAAGCTGATAGTTGATGTCCTGGAATTGGACGGTTTTGGTGTAAAAGCTGTCCGCCACGCGGCACACGCCGTCCGGCCACATCCGTTCATAGGGAATGGAATCCTGGGCCGACTGCTTGTTTTTATCCGTCCGCTTCGCCCGCTCGATGGCGGCGGCGATCTGCTTTTTCTCGGCGCGGGTCAGCTTTCTTTTGGGTGTCGTTTTTGCAGACAATGCGTTGTACCTCCTTGTCTAAATGGTACTGCCGATCTAACACGGCATAGAAATTGTTGGTCTGATAGGGCCTGTGCTTGGGGCGGACAAACCGCACCTGCACATAGCTGTGAATGATCTTTTCAAGGGGCTGGCCGTTCTTTTCATAGATTGCCAGCATGAAAAACGGGAGCATGACAAGCACCATGCACAGCGAGGCCGTACTGGGACTGACATAGCAGGAAGAACAGAGGGACGCCGATCAGCCCGCCGGTGCCGAAGCAGACAAGCTGGCGTTTGGTCAGGTTGAACATCACCTTCGTTTTTACCTTGCTCAAGTCCTTGGGGACGTTGACATAGGCCATAGAACCTACACCTCCTTCGGATGGATATGATTTTTCAAAGTGTTATGGAGCTGGTCACTTCATTTCCCCATACATCCCATCCGGGTGTTGTCTGGCGGGCAAACAGCTCGATTCGGGGGACATCCCCGGCCAGCTCCACAATTTTGTCACGGACAATATCCGGCTTTTTGCTGTGGGCCTCAATGGGAGAAATGATGAATTGGTGAATTTTGCTGGATTGCCGCTTCGGGTGTCCCCGCGTTGCCAGCAGGCACACCTCCGCGTTTCCTCTTGTCCAAAAGCCCAGGCCGAAAAACCAGCTATCCGCTTTCCGGTTCTTTTTCAGCCAGAGGAAAGCCACCGTCTTGTACTTGAATCCCCATGCGGAGATGACCCGCAACGCAGCCGGAAGCTGGGGAAAGGTGGCCCACAGAAAGAGAATACTGTCCTTTGCGGATATGCTTCCAACAGGCAGCTTGCAAATGTCCTCCAGGCTCATAGTGGAATAATGCTTTTCTGCCGCACCTTGCAGCCCTTTTTGGTCATAGCGCCAGGGCGGGTCGGCATAAATGATCTGATACGGTTCCATACAGCGGCCTCCTCAATGTGCATTGAACACACTTTTAGCGAGGCTTCCGGTCTTAAAGAGGGTGAAGCACAAAAGCACCGTATAGCCCACGCACGACCAGATCGCGGCGATAATATCGCTTTCCATTGCGATATTCTGCACCAGCACCGCATAGATGCCCACACAGATAATAATGAGAAACGCCTGAAAGCCCAGGGCGAACAGGGAGCGGAGATAATTCTGGCCCATCTGCCCCCATTCTCGGTTGAGCATCGTTGCCATTGGGATCGGGGCCACGCTCGTCACCAAATAGATTTCCACCATACGGCCATATACGATGATGAAAATACAGATAGTCAGCGCCCACATGGTAATCCCCACGAAAAGGCTCTGGAACCATAGGCCGAACAGCGGCCCTAACTCCATTTCCATGAGCCGCGATTCCATATCGGTGACAACGCTCGTAATGTCAATGGACGCATCAGAGATGATAACGCCCGCCGCCCGGTTGACCACGCTCTGCGCCACATCAAACACGCCCATGACGATATTCCAGGTATTCGTGACGATCAAAATGGCACAGGCCGTTTTGAAAATCCACTTGAAAAACATCCAGGTATCTACATCGTTTAAGTTGTTCTTGTCGATAATGAGCTGGATCAGCTCCAGGGTCATCACAAAGGCCAGGATCATACCGGCGATGGGAACAATGACCGTTTCGGACAGGTTCTGAACCATAGAGAACACGCCGCTGTTCCAGCCCTGCGGGGTGGTGCCGACCTGGGTGGAGATTTCCCCGACCTTCTGATTCACATGGTCGAACATCCCGGACAGGTTGCTGATGATGCCTCCGACCAGAAGCTCTTTCAGCCATTCAGTAATGGAATCCCATAAGAAATCCAAACGTTTTACCTCCTTTCAACGCCCTCCCGCAAGGCGCGGGAGGGCGAAAAGGATTTGTTATGGGGTGAAATTAACCGAACAGACCGGAGAGCAGGGGGATCAGGGTGATGCCGATCAGGGCCACGCCGCCGCCCGCCATGAGCTGCTTCATGCCCTGGCTCTTAGCGCCGGGGTTGTCGTTGCCGTAACCTTCCAGCAGATTGATAACGCCCCACACGCCCAGGCCAGCGCCCAGAGCAACCACCAGAGTCTGAAGAACATCCACCGCAGAATTAAAAAATGCCATAAAAAAGTACCTCCAAAATTTTTTATTTGAAGGCACGTTATCCTCGTATTCAAGAAATGCTGCCTTTAAGCGGGTGCAGCGTCCTCGCCGGACACATCAATATCAAAGGCTTCAAACTTTTCGCCCGGTTTCAGTTTGAGCTTGGTAGAAAGAAAACGCTCTATGTTAAAGGCGTTTTTCTTATCAAAATCGGATAGGTATTTGTAGTTCGGGTGCTTGGTGATGTCGTATTTGTCCGACATAAACGGCCTTACACCGCGAAGCTGGAGGATGCACTTGCTGCCGTCCAGGACAGCCAGCTCATCCACCGAAGCCAGTTCCTTACCCAGCTTCTGAAAGTTTTGCCCGTGGCTTTCCTGCGTACCCTTGGTAACGCTGGTGTTATACATATCAATGGTTTCTTTCCCCAGCGCGGCACTCAGTTCCTTTAATGTTGTAGGCTCCGAGCCGCCCAGGAAAATCCGGGCATCCATGTTGCCGATAATCGTGTCACAGTTGTCTTTATACAGGGCCTTGAGCTGGCTTTGTGCCTGCAAGACCAGACAACAGGAGATCTCGCGTGAGCGGATGGTCGCTACCAGCTTTTCCAGCTTTGGAATTTGGCCAATGTTCGCCGCCTCGTCGATCAGACAGCGCACATGAACCGGCAAGCGGCCTCCATACACATCATCGGCCTTTTCACACAGCAGATTGAAAAGCTGGGTATAGGCCATAGAGATCAAAAAGTTAAAGGTATCGTCCGTATCGGACATAATCAGGAACAGCGCCGTTTTCTGATCGCCCAGGGTGTCCAGCTCCAGCTCATCATAGGCGGTCACTTCCCGCAGCTCCGCAATGTCAAAGGGAGCCATACGAGCGCCGCAGCTCACGAGTATGGACTTCGCTGTTTTGCCCGCCGCCAGCTTATATTTGGCATATTGGCGTACAGCAAAGTGGTTCGGTTCCCGCTGGGCCAATTCCTCAAACATGAGATCGACAGGGTTCTTAAATTCCTCATCGTCCTCCCGTACCTCCATTGCGTTGATAAACTCAATGAGCGTAGAGAAGTTCTGTTCCTCCACCGGGGCCTCATAGTGGATATAGCCGATCAGGGCGCAATACAAAAGTGTCTCCGCCTTCAGCCAAAAATCGTCCCCGCCCTTGCCTTCGCCTTTGGTATTGGCAATCAGGGTGGTAACGAGCTTCAGGATGTCCTTTTCGCTATGGATGTACGCGAAAGGATTATAGTGGAGCGACTTCTTGAAATTGATAGTGTTCAGTATCTTGATGCGGTAGCCGTTGCGCTGCAACAGTTTCCCGCACTCAATGACGATACTGCCCTTGGGCTGCATTTTGTCAAGATAAAAAATCAAGATGCTGCTGTAAATTCAAAAATTACCAGCTTTCGCTTCTTTTTGAATGATTTTCCGCATTTGAGTGTCTAATGTGTTCTTTGAGCTCGGATTGAAAAAAATGTTGACGTTGTAAGTTGTGTTTCTGACTCGCATGGTCAACATTCCATCCGCAGGGCGATGTTCGGTCAATGTGATAGTTTTGCTCATTTGCGCTTCTCCTCTTACAATGTGTGTTCGCTTTCTTTTGGCTGGGTCTGTGATTTTTTCTGTTCAAGTGCTGCCTTGCTATCGTTCAACTTCTTCAGCACCGATTCCTTTTCCGGGGTCTTGCCGCCCGGTGCGGAAAGCTGCTGCTTATTCAGCACCATGTCGATATACTTGCGGATATTTTTCAAGGCAGAGATGTCCGGCTGCAAGGTTTCCAGTTGGGTGCGCAGTTCTGCGCTGCCGGATTGCAGCGCAGAAAATTCGGCATCCAATGCCGAAAAATCCACTGTTGTGCTGCCGTTCAGCTTCATCAGGGTGCGGACAGCTTTATTAAAGGTGTCCAGCTCCTCTTTGTGCTGGGCAGCGTAAGCGTCCTTGGTTAGCTTGAAGTTTTTCTTCATAAAGGTATCATGGATGGGCTTCAGCTTGGCATGGACGGCAGCAGCGTCCCTGATCTGGGCGATTGTCCGCATACGGTTTTCGTTCTGTTTCAACTGCCTGCGGAGAGGGGCGGCAGTCTGGTTCAGGTTAGAAATTGCGGTGTCCAAATCCTCGATGGAGTTCAGGGAATGGGCTTTCAGATAGTCCACAGCCCGTTTGACTTCCTCAAAGTCCTGGACAGTGCATTTCAGTTTTGCCTTGCCAGACCAATCGGTGCGCTGCTCATTGCGGAGATTGAAGTAATCCACCAGCAGGTCGGACAGCGTGGGTTCCTTCGCCTTTTCCAGAGCGTCCAGAAGAAGCTGCTTCTTTTCGGTCAGGTCTGTGATCCAGCGTTGCAGCCCACGAATCGCGCTGCGGATAGACTGCATCAGGCTGTTGGCCGCACGAATATCCCGGTTCAGATTGCCGAGAAAAGTCTCCACTCCACGCTTTTCCATTTGGTGTGCGGCGGGGCCGAGATGGACGGTCGGTATCTGCTGGATGCCCTGCCGCTCAAAGGAGCGCAGGTCAACACGTTCTGGTCTACCAGCCGCTTCAAGATAGCGGTTGGTGATGGTCTCCCAGCTATGCCGCCAGACCTCGGCGTACTTCTGGTCGTTCCAGTCCACGGTGTTTTCCTTGTGGCACTTCCAGTTGCCGGAGGGGAGCTG
>ERZ779762.580-NODE-580-length-23225-cov-3.245274_pt1 | contig 23225 bp, 13 predicted proteins | sample MGYA00511887_ERZ779762 | MGnify/ENA primary metagenome ERZ779762 (study PRJEB29588, sample SAMEA2163052) | human gut metagenome | biome: human gut; feature: human-associated habitat; material: faeces | place: Denmark | collected 2008/2010 ...
CAGCGACAGAGGCCCCGGTCATCACAGAAACTCTGGCAAATGGAGTGAAAAAGGGAAAAGTTCTCAAAGACAGTCGTGGTTCAACGTTTAAGGTGACCGGTGCAGATGCGGAGAATCCGGAAGTGTGTTATGAGGCGCCGGCGAAAAAAGCCAAAGGGAAGGTAAAATTTCCAATGATTGACAGACACAATGCGAAAATAGTATACTGATTATAAGCAAAATTCATATGTAAGGAGAGAGAAAATATGATTCGACACATTTTATTTTGGAACTATACAGATGCAGTAAAGGAAAAACAAGGTGAGGAAGAAGCACTTCAGTTTATGCAGGATTCGGTGGCAACAATGAACGGAAAGATTGATGGATTGATACAGGCAGAAATTGGAAAAAAATATTGCGGGCGGATACGATCTTGTCTTTTATGCGGAATTTACAGATGAAGCCGCGTTGAAGGCATTTATGAATCATCCGCTGCATGTGGCACACCGCGAACGCTGTAAAGACATTGTACGATTTTACTATGTCAGAATGGTATAAAAAGAATCATTTGGAGCAAGATGCGACGGACAAATATACGATTCAGCTATTGACACAGGAAAAGGTAATATTTAACCGCAATCAGGAATCAAAGAAAAAGATAGCATCCTATGTCGTTGACTTAAAGATCCTGAAAGTGGAAAGAAGTTTTGACCGGGAACTGTGTGGCTGTTATTATGATGGCATTTTTTATCACTTTGACAGTAATAAAAATATATTGGAACTTATCGATCTGGAGACGGGAGAGACGAAAGAAAAGGTGGATTATTCGGCGATATCGGAGGGAATATCGGAGAGCATCCAATATCGGAGTTACAATGAGGAAATGAAGGGATTGGATCAATTCCCCTCACACACATTCGCATTTCCGAACACTTCGTGTTCTTTCTCGCCTTTAAAAAGGCTAAAAATGCTCATTTTGTGTGGGGGAGCCCTATTAGGGGACCTAACGTGAGAAAACCAATGCATCTTACGTGCAAGCACGACGATTCATTAATTTTCTCACATTGGTCCTGAATAGTTACGTATTTGAAATTTTTGGGAACTTTTTTACTTCCGGAACTATCATTATATATAGAGGAAGAAAAGAGTACAGAGGGGAAAAAATATGGAAACAAAAAAGTTTTGTGAAAATGTACAAAAATACCAGAACGATATGTATGTGATGGCATATGCGGTACTGAAAAATGAAACAGATGCAGAAGATGCAGTAAGCAATGCGATATTAAAGGCGTATGAAAATATCGACAATCTTCGCAGTCTGAAGAAAATGCGGGCGTGGCTTTTGGTGATCACGAAAAATGAAGCCCTGCTGATTAAGCGGAAGCGGTTGTTTCTTCCGGGAGATGAGACGGTAGAATCTTACGCCAAACCTGTCGAGGCACATTACGATGAATTGTGGGATGTGCTGGGCCAGATGAAGGAAGAGTATCGTCTTGTTGTGGTACTGTTTTATTATCAGGGATTACCGATAAAAACGATTGCGGAGGTGTTGGAAATGCCGGAAGGAACGGTGAAATCCAGACTCAGCAGAGGGAAAGAAGAACTACGAAAAGCACTGGAAAGAGGTGACAAGAAATGACAGAATTTGACAAAAACATACAAAAAAGGATAAAAAATATGCCAATTCCGGACAGTTATCATGAAAAAGTAAAAGAGGTACTCGAAAAGATTGAAGAAGGCGAGCCTGTTCCTGTGAAAAAGAAACGGCATCCGGTAAAGGCGGCAGCGGTTATTCTGGTGTTGATTCTTGCGGGAAGTCTGGCATTTTCGGCGACAAGAGCAAAAGCAGGATTTATGGAGTTGTTTACGCAAAACCTTCTGTCATTTTTAGGACTGGAGCAGGAGAGTTCCAAAGAACTCGGCATTGAGAGTCAGAAGCAGGAATCGGTCAGCAAGCCGGATCTGATGATGGAATTGCAGGAAGTGGTAATGGATACACAGAACATTTACGCGGTAGTGAAGATTACTGCACCGCCGAGTATAGAGTTTACTGAATCCATGTCATTTGACTATTTTGGATTTTGCGAAGGAACGAATTTTAATGCGTCGGAGGTAGTAGGCGGGGCGCGAAGCTGTGAACTTCTCGAAGTATCCAGAGAAAGGAAAAATGTGGCGACATTTGTTGTAAATGTGGTGACCGATGAGCAGATTCCGGAAGGAAAAGAGGCCTGTGTTTTCTTTAAAGATCTGATCGCAGATCCGACAGAGACGGAGCCAAATGTGCTGATCGAAGGAATGTGGACTCTGAATTTTATGGCAGAGTATACAAAGTCGCAGGATATCACGATTGAGGGAACGAGTGATATGTCTTATTCATTTCTGGATACGACCGCGACCGTGAAAAAGATAAAACTTCTGCCTCTCGGAATGACCTTAAAGGCAGATGTGTCAAATGTGCCGAGAGAGGAGCTGGGAATCAGCGATACGAGACTTACCATCCGTTTAAAGATGGCAGATGGAAGCGAGTTGATCGTGCAGAGTCCGGATCCCGACGCGAAAGAGATTACGAGCAGCGGAAGTATGGCAGAGTCGGAAAAAGGAGATCGCACATATCTTAAATACGTGTCACAGTTTGAAAAAGCGGTTGACATTAACCAAATACTTGGCGTGTATATCGAAGATCTGTATGTACCGGTGAGAGGATAAGAAAAAAAGGAGGAAAAATATTATGAAGAGAAAATGGAAACGAACAGCTTTGGTGCTGGCAGCAGCACTGACGATCACGAGTCTGCCGGCTGCGGCTGACAAAGAGGTAAAAGCAGAGGGGTACGGTGTGAGCAATCCAATCGTTACCGGTACCCTAAACACATGGGATACTCTGACGTTTGGAAATTATTGGCAAGAAGACACAAATGGAGACGGCGTTGCTGACCGGAATGATGACAAGCAGCCAATCCAATGGCGGGTTCTTTCGGTAGATGGAAACGATGCGTTTTTGATGGCGGAAAAGACGTTGGACAATCAATGCTACAATGAACATCCGAAATCCAGTACGGGAGGAGGAAAAGAACTTTGGGCGACCTGGGAAACCTGTACGCTTCGCACCTGGCTCAATGATACGTTTTTAAATGCAGCATTCACCGACGAGGAGAAAAATGCCATAGCGGATACAACCGTAGTAACCCCGGGAGAAGATCCATGGAATACGGGAACACTTACCGATGGTGGAAATGATACGGTTGACAAAGTATATTTGTTATCTCTTGAGGAAATTCGTAACGGCGAATATGGTTTTGACAGCCAGCCGGGATACCGAGGTGAGGGTAGTGACTGCTGGCGTCTGTCTCAGACCATTGCTTCGACCAATACTGCCTATGCGACAGCACAGGGAGCCCTGACATTTGAGAAAGAATCGGCAAGAGAGGAGTATCCATCTGAAATACGTGCGATTGGAAATACCAATTACTGGTGGCTGCGTTCTCCGGGTATGGATGGTATGTCAGCTGTCACGGTTCTGATTGGAATCGTGTCGATAGCTGGTTCTACGCACAATGATGAACTTGGCATACGGCCGGTCATTCATTTGGATCTCAGCAAGACATCCCTTTGGACAAAGGGCGAGCCGGTTTCCGCCGAAAATGACGGATACGCATTAGAGGCAGCGAGCAGTGCTTCGCCATCGCCGTCGGCAGTGCCAAGTGGAACTCCGGCAGCAGAACCAAGCGAGACGCCGGCAGCGACACCAATAGAAACACCGGCAAGTATCCCATCAGCGACGACGCCGGCGACAAATGCTCCGACTCAGAACCCGGCAGCGAATACAACTCAGGCTCCAGCCACCACAGACAAACCGGTGATTCAGCCGTCTGATCCGACTTCCGCTCCAACAACAGAAGTGGTAAAAATTGGAAAAACCAAGATCCGGTCTGCGAAAAATGTGAAAGGCAAAAAGATTCAGGTGAAGTGGAAGAAGGTAAAAGGAGCTTCGTATTATGAAGTGCAGTATGGCATTGGAAAAGATATTTCAAAAGGAAAGACCGCAATGTCAGAGAAAACCATACTGACCTTAAAGAAACTTCGCAAAAATAAAACATACCGCATACGTGTCCGCGCCTGCGATGCCAAGGGCAAGAAAGGCAAGTGGAGCAGCGTGAAAAAGATAAAAGTGAGGAAGTAGGAAGAAAAATAATAGAGAGAAATAAAAAAGGGAACTGTGAACTGGTTGCAGTTCCCTTTTATTACGAAACCGAGATTTTTGCTGTTATTCAGGATTTCCCCTCATCTTCGAGTCCGATCTGTTTTTTCGAAATGTTCCATCGGATAATCAAATGTCAGAATGCGGTAATCACTTTCCATTGCCAGGATGTGATGAAACCAGACGACAGAAAGTCCGGTTCCCCCGACCAGATATACCAGAGTATACTTGCTGCCCGGATTGCCGCACAGAAGATAGTTTGCTTCGATTCCATTTACGTTTGTATTTTGAAAAGGATGTGTTTTTTGAAATGCTTCTAATTCGCTTAAAAATGACATACGTCATACCTCCGATCATACTTATTTCAATGTAAAGCGTAGCACGGCAGGCATGGTAAGCGGATGACCGGCGATATATTTACCATAAGCACGTTTCATAAAAAATTCCCTCGTTTCCTGAATGATTCTTGTTTCATTGTAGCAGATATGGTATAATCTGAAAAACGAAACTTTATCATGAAATGTATGAGGAAAACAGATGGATACAAATTTACAAAAATATCAGGCGTTTGTAGCAGCGGTGGAGCTGGGAGGATTTTCAAAGGCGGCAGAGCGGCTCAATTATTCGCAGTCCGGCATCAGCCGCATGGTGGCAGATTTGGAAAAGGAATGCGGAATTATACTTTTGGAGCGTGACCGCGGGGGTGTTCGGCTTACTTCGGAGGGGATGCGGATTCTTCCTTTTGCGCGGGAACTGTGTCAGGCATTTGCGTCTCTTGAAAATGAAGTGCAGCAGATGAATGGATTGCAGACAGGCGTGATCCGGATTGGCACATTTTCGAGTGTCGCCACGCATTGGCTGCCGAAGATCATCAAAGAATTTCAAAAGGATTATCCGGGCATTGATTATGAGATGCTGCTTGGTGACTACACGGAGATTCAGCAATGGATCGCAGAAGGACGGGTGGACTGCGGTTTTTTGCACCTGCCAACGAATCCGCAGTTTGAGGTGGAAGAACTGGAAAGGGATGAGTTGATGGCGGTCATACCGGAAAACCATCCATTGATAAAAAGGAAGAAATTTCCAATCAAAGCATTGGAAGAAGAACCATTTATGCTGCTCGAAAAGGGCGGTAAGGCAGAAATCGCCGAATACCTCGCACAAAATGACATTCACCCCAATGTCAAATTCACGACGTGGGACGACTATGCGGTGATGTCGATGGTCGAACAGGGGCTCGGAATCAGTATTCTCCCGCAGCTGATCTTACAGAAAATTCCTTATAAAGTCATTATTAAACCGCTCGAAAAGCCTGTTTTCCGGAAGATTGGAGTGGCCATGAAAAGCAAGAAAACCGCATCGGCGGTGACAAAAAAGTTTTTGGAATATTTGAAATACAGATCTTAAATCGTTACAAAAAAATTTGAAAAAAGCTGTAACGTTTTCCAAATTTTATCGTCTCATTTACAAACAGAGAGACAGAAAGGTGGCGGGAAAAAAAGATTGAAACTAACAGAGGAGTCATTTGATGAGATTTACCGAAATTATGCAAAAATGCTGTATGCGTATGTGCTCTCGCTCTGCCACAATCCGACGGTGGCGGAAGATGTGGTGCAGATGACATTTTTGCGGGCGATTGAGAAAGCCGATACGTTTCAGGGAAAAAGTAAGATTTCGACGTGGCTGTGCCGCATCGCGAAAAATATCTGGCTGGATCTCTGCCGGAAGGCGGAGGAGAAAAATATTCCACTCGACGAGTGGTGTGAGCCGGTATCCGAGACGGACATGCTTCAGCAAATGATTGACAAAGAAGAAAATGCAAGGATGTATCAATGTATCCACGAACTTCAGGAACCGTTCAAGGAAGTTTTCATGCTTCGGATGATGGGAAATTTGTCGTTTCAGGAGATTGGGGATATCTTTGGAAAATCCGAGGTGTGGGCGCGCGTGACATTTTACCGCGCAAAAGAGCGTCTGCGGGAACAGATCAAAAAATAGGAGGCGAATAATATGAAATGTTATGTTGTACAGGATCTTCTGCCGGAGTACGTTGAAGGACTCTGCCGGGAAGAAACGGCAAAAGAGATAAAAGAGCATCTGGCAGGGTGTGAAGAGTGCCAGCGGATGTGGAAAAATATGTCAGATAGTGACGAAAAAAATGACAAAATGGAACTGCAAAAAATCCAGCCATTTCAAAGAATCAAAAAAGAGATTAAGAAGGATAAGAGGGGAAAATGGGTGGCAATCGCGCTTCTCGTGCTGGTTTGTGTGGTGTTTGGTACATTGACGGCCGGACAGATCTTCCCGACGCTGTCGTGTCCGAGTTATGACACCATTTATTATCATCACCGCGCAAAGCAAATTGCCACGCAGCTTGTCGAGGGAGACATTGAAACTGTGATGAAGGGCATGGGGGCGCGGGTCACAAATGAGCGTGCCCAGGGTCAGGTGGAATTTTACCATGATACGGTGGATCAGATAAAAAATTTGCAAAAGAAGGTGTTTGACGGAAAAGACGTTTCAATCAAAGTCGGGACAGTGACCTATGAACAGTTTTTATATTCCGATGAGGATTTCTTTCCGCAGACGGACTATCGAACGCCGGTAACGATCACGTATAATGGGAAAAAACTGTATCTGACATTTCTTTTTTACGAGAAAAATTATTACAGCCTGATGGTTTCTGACGGCAAAGAAGATTTTAACCGATGGGGCATGACCGAAGAAGAGAGTCAGAATGAAAATACGGTTCCTCTTCGCCGGATGTTTGCGCTGCTTGACTTTTATTATTGTGCCAGCCGGCAGGATAACATCGAGAGACTGCTTTTGACCCACCGGATCTCAAGGCTTACCAAAGAGGATATCGATAAGATGAGAAAGGAAGATTTGGATTTTCATACGGATTACATTGTAAAAAATTGTAATGATTTCATGACGATAAAAAACGGCGAAGAATATGTATCGGAATTTCATACCGAAGTACGGGAAAAAGTATACAATATACTCCAATCCTCCGTCAAAAACACGCTTGAAATAACAGACGGCGAATACGATACCGGGAAAAAGGCGTTCAATGCAACGCTCTATTGGACACTCACCGACCGGAGCGGAAAAAAGGCGGTAATGACCCAGAAATTCTATTATGGCATGTGTGGTTACGAACCGGTGCAGGGCACCGCAAAAGTGTGTGCGGACGCGGGCTTTGACCAGAAACTGCAAGAAAAGTTACAAGAAGGATTCTAAGTTTATATAGAAACAGTCAATTTTAACCGTAGTTTTTATTCGGTAAATGAGACTCTGGATTTCTCATGAGGGATTTAGAACACCGTCGGTGCGTACAGGGCGTATTTTGCCCTCATGCACCGTTACGTGTGTTCTTCTAAGCGAGAGCGGTCCCGAAGAGAAACCCAGAGTCTCATTTTCTGATAAACAAACCGTTAAAATTGACTTTTCCCCTCAACGATGTTATCATATTATTACTAATTTTGACGAAATATCGAACAAACTGACAGGAGAGGGCGGATGAAAAAGATCGCACAAAAAAAGGTTATCATCATTCCCTTGTTCATAGGGGTGATCGCATTTACCATCCTATTTCTGGCAACGACAAGTTATGACAAAAAGCGTATTGACAAAATCGCGGATGAAACGCTTGCTTTTATGGAAGAAAGGGTCAACCAGTTTGACCAGTACGACCGGATCCGGAGTGAAAGTGGTGAGGACGGCGGAATTACGCTGGAATCCATCTTTTCCGGCTATTCTTTTGTCAATGATGGCATTGTCGTGGTGACCGATGGGAAAAAGATATTAAGCACGAACTACGCGGGGTTAAACGGAAAAAATGTGGAATCCTTTGTAGCGTCGCAGTTACTTCCGAGTACGCATGGGCAGCTGATCCGTTTTGAACGCGACAACTCAAAATGGTTTGGAAAAGTGGAAGAAACGGATAAATATTATCTGTGTGTACTTTATAAGGAAAAGTCCGTATTTTCGACGCGGCGGGCGGCGATGGTCTATGGATTTATTATTTATGGACTTCTTTGGATGATGTTAGCGCTTCTGCGTGCGCGTTACGCCCGGCTGAATATGGTTCAGATGCAGAAACAGCTGGATATTGTGCAGGCGATCAGTAAGATGTATTCGGTCAATATGTACATCAATCTGAAAAATGACAGCTGGGAGCTTATCAAAGATTCGGAAAAACTGCAGAAATCGCTGGAAGGAAAAGAGTATGTAGGAGAAATGTTTGAGACATTTATCGAGCGGGAAATGGCTCCGGAAGATTATGCACAATGCCGTGATTTCCTAAATCTGGAATATATCAGAGAGCATTTAAAGAACAATAAAGTGATTTCGTGTACCGCAAAACATCAGAATGGCAAATGGATCCTGATGATCCTGGTTCCTCAGAAATACGATGAAAGAGGAGACATTGAGTCATTTCTTCTCTTGTGCCGTGACGTTACCGGAGAAAAAGAGCGCGAAATACAATACCAAAAAGAATTGGAAGAATCTGTCAAAAAAGCAGAGCGTGCCAATGCCGCGAAGACCGATTTCCTGCGTCGGATGAGTCATGATATCCGAACGCCGATCAATGGAATACGCGGTATGGTTCCGATGTGCAAAAAATACATGGGAAATGAGGAAAAGCAGGAAGAATGTCTGGATAAAATTATGTCGGCGTCTAGTTTTCTGCTTGACCTTGTCAACGATGTGCTGGATATGAGTAAACTGGAGTCCGGCCGCCTTATCATGGAAGCAAAGCCGTTTTCCCTGACTCAGGTTGTGGATGAAGTGAAAAATATGATTGAGATTCAGGCACAGGAAAAAAATGTGGAATTTGTGCTGGAAAGCGAAACGTTAGAACAAGACGAACTCATTGGAAGTTCCCTGCATCTGCGCCAGATCATGCAGAACATTGCGTCCAATGCAGTAAAATACAACCGAGAAGGCGGTTATGTCCGCGTTAGCTGCTGGGAAGAGAAAACGGGTAGCGAAGAAGTCTGTTTTCATTTTGTGTGCGAGGACAATGGGATCGGCATGAGCAAAGAATTTCAGGAGTCTGCGTTTGAGCCGTTTTCGCAGGAACGCGAGTCTGCAAGAACGCTGTATGCCGGAACCGGTCTGGGACTTGCCATTACAAAACATCTTGTTGACCGTATGAATGGAGAAATCCGGTTTAAAAGTGAAAAAGATAAAGGTACGACATTTGATATCCGTATTCCTTTGCGGGTAAACCGTATTCCGATTTCGCGGCAGACGAAAAGCAAAAATGACACATTGCGCCGGAAGATACGTGTTCTTTTGGTAGAAGACAACGATCTGAATATGGAAATTGCAGAATTTATGCTTCAGGATCTGGGGGCAGAGGTGAAGAAGGCATGGAACGGACAAGAGGCAGTAGACCGATTTTTCGCTTCGGAGCCGGGAGAATATGATGTCATTCTGATGGACATTATGATGCCGGTACTCAATGGATTGGATGCGGCGAAAAAGATCCGCAGACTGGAGCGCGAAGATGCTAAAACGACACCAATCATTGCTATGAGTGCCAATGCTTTTTCCGAGGACATTGCAAGCAGTCTGGAAGCCGGTATGAATGCACACATTTCCAAACCGATCAATACCGATAAATTAATTAAAATGCTGAATCAATATTGTCGTAGATAGAAGGAGAATTAACGTGAAAATAGCAGTATTTTTCCCGGGAATCGGGTATCGTTTCGAAAAACCGTTGTTATATTACAGTAAAAAACTGGCAAAAGAATGTGGATATGACACTCTTGTGGACGTGGATTATCAAATCCGCAAAACGGCGAATATCCGTGGAAATGCAAAGAAAATGCAGGAAGCATTTGAGGAAGCTTGTGCGAGCGCAGAAAAATTTCTTGCACCCATTTCTTGGAAAGAGTACGACGAGATCGTATTTATTTCAAAAAGTATCGGCACAGCAGTAGCAGCGCACTTTACTAATTTTTACCATTTACAGGCAAAACAGATTTACTATACTCCGCTAGCACAGACCTTTCTGGCAGAACCGACACCGGGCATCGCTTTCTGCGGGACTGCGGATCCATGGGTTCCGGAACCGGATGCCGTGCTTTGTCAGTGTGCGAAGGCACACATTCAAAGTTACCGGATCGAAGGGGTAAACCACTCGCTGGAGGGAAACGATACGATGAAAAATATTGAAATTTTGCAGCAGGTGATGAGGAGGACGAAGGAGTATTTACAAGAGAATAGATCAGGATGACAACGACGATTATCCATTGCTTATTTGAAAAAAGGAGCCTTGACAGGAAACGGTTGGGTTTTCTTTTTTTATTTGGATATTACTTTTAAAGTGAAAAAAACGGAAAAAAAGTTGGATTTTAGTGTTGTATAATGGATAAAAAACAGATAACAAGGAGGAAAATCCGGAAGAAAGTTTTAAATGGTATCTTAAAGCGGCAGGATTAGGCAGGTCTGTTTGGTGGTTTTTTGTATACAAACCATCGCCGGACTTCAGGCTACATTTCTACCGATCTGGTTGAGTAATCTACAAATGCAGACATGATACTCAGGTAATTTTTCTTGCTGATCGGGACGGTTTTGCCGTTGGAAAGGGAGATCTCGTAGCGGACTATTTTTACAATATGTGCCATATTGACAAGATAACTTTTATGAGCGCGGATGAAAGTAGAACCGGGGAGATCTTCTTCAATCTTTTTCAGGGTGCCGGAAAACGTATGGTTTTCGCCGGAGATTAAGTGAACAGAAAGGTCATGTCCGTAGATCTCAAAGAATAAAATTTCAGAAACAGGGAGTGACAGAATTCCTTCGCGGGATTTAATATAAAAACTTTGATCCGCGTGCTTGTCAAAAAAACGATCCAATGCTTCTTCCAGTTTTTCCAGCTTATCGGTTTTGATCAGATAATGCAGAGGAGAGACGTCAAAACTTTCCAATGCATAATCGCTGCTGGAACTTAAAAAGATAATGTCGGTATCTGTGTGAAACGAACGCAGGCGGCGGGCCATTTGGATTCCGGTGGTGTCTTGAAAAACGATGTCCAGAAAAAGGAGATCATACGGTTCCTCTTGTTCAAAACGTGAGATCAGATCGGAAGGAGTGTCGAAAAATGAAATCTCAAAGGCAATATTGCGGTTGTTTAGTTGTGAAATTAAGGCTTCCTTTAACAGAGCTGCAAATTGAGGATCATCGTCACATATGGCAAATCTGTACATCATCCTGCTCCTTTCCATACATTAATCTTAAATAACGGCATTTTGTTTAAGTATACGAAAAATTCATACAATTGTCAATTTGTTTATAAAAAATTCCCATTTGTGTTACATGAGGGGAGTTTATGAAATAGGCAAGACAAAAGTTGAGTTTTATGGTATAAAGTAAGATAGAGTAGTAGAACAAGAAAGGTAAAGGAGGAAGTGTCTATGAAGCATTTGAGAAAACGTTTGCTGGCAGTTTTTCTCGCGGCAGTCATGTTCGTGACGAGCGCAGGAACGTCATCATACGCGTATGAGGCAGAGAAAAAAGGCAATTTGTCCGTAACAGGAAAAGACGGGCAGACCGTCGAAGAAGAGGAGTCCTGGGAGGAAAAATTCCCCAATGGAACATTTGCTTTTAAGAATGATTCCATAACAATTGAAGAAGGAAAGAATGCCAAAGAGCAGAAAATAACAATTTATCGTCTTGGAGGAACAAAGGGAAAAGCGACGGCAAAAGTGGCGATCACACCGGCTGTTGCAACGCTTGATGAAGACGAGAAGGAACTGGTGTATGCCAATGCGGCATCGAATAAGGACTATACTGTTAAAGTGGAAAATCCGATCGGAACCGATGGAACGATGGGAAAACAGCAGGTAAGCAGTTCTTATGAAATGGATGCACAGAAAGCGGACGGAAAAGTAACACTCTCTTTGAAAGAGGTAAAAGGTGAGTATGTCCGTTATTTTTGGCATGTAAAAAAAGATGGAAAATGGGAAGCTGTTTCCGGTGGAAATCAGGAAACACTTGTTGTAAGCGACAGGGATTTTGAGCAAAATGAATATAGTTGTGTAGTAGAAGCTGATTACAAACTTAGTTTGTCAAAGACGACCGGAGAAGAAAGTTCACAAAAACTGTGGATTAACTTAAACAGCCGTCATATAACAGATGAAGAGCCATACGAAAAGGGAAGTTACACAGATGTGACACTCGACGGGGAAATGCCATTTAAGACAAGTTTTTTGCAGGTAGACTTTGAAGATGGCGAATGGGTAAAGGATATCGTTGTCAAAGCAACCGACGACGAGGAGCATGAAGCAGAGGAGCTGGCATCCTTTACTATCTATGAAGTGGAAGGCGCAACATTTACAGAATCTGCCAACCGCTTGTCGATGTGCATCAAGGATGACGAGGAAAAACTCGAAAGCACAATGGGATTTGCACTTAGCCGGATAAGGGTAGACAAAAGTACAGGCAAAGCGAAGATTAAATTAACCAGAACAGGAGCGACACAGTATGTTTCATCTGTAGATTACAAGACTGTGGATGGAAGTGCGAAAGCGGGGACGGATTACGCTAAGGCGGAGTCCACAGCAAGTTTCAGTGGTGGTATCGAAAGTGCAGAGATTGAGATCGACCTTCTGAATGATAACAAAAAAACAGAAGAAGACCGTTACTTTACCATTGAACTGAAAAACGCGAAGGGTGGAAATATCAAACAAAGCGCACAGGAGATCCGGGTTAATCTGTTTAATACCAATACGGCAGATAAGGATAATGTTGCGACAGCATCTAAGAGCAAGGATGCCAAAGATGCATCGGCGCGTGTCAAAGAAAGTGACACGGCAATCACGGAAAACGGCAGCAAGGATGTAAAAGCGAAAGCCGTTAAACAGAAGGATAACGTCGTTGACTATGACAAAGTTAGCGATAAGTCCGGTGACATGAAGGCACAGGAAGCGGGAGATTATTCTTACAAGATCAGCACCGGTAAACTGAGCAGCCAATGGGGCAGAAACTGTAATCTTACAGAGTATACGCCGCAGACCGCGAGTGATGAGGGCGGAAACTCAATGAGCGGCGGTGACATATTAGTGGCAAAACGCCGCGCAAACACCTATTATCATATTGATGATCTGGTAAATATGTACAGCAAGATGTCAGGGTCTTTCTGGGCGAAGACCAGTTATAGTCTGTTTTGGGCAAGAGAATATTACAGCGGACTGCTTGTAGGTATTGGTAACAGCAGTTTTGCAACATCATTGACAGATTATACTTCTGACAGTGGAGACGGTAACATGAGAAACCGCCTCAGTGAAGAGTCAAAGAAAGCAGCAACGACAATATATACAAGATTTGGAAATGGTTCCGATACCAAAAGGTTTGATGTGAATCTTGATAATATTCCCGCAGGTGCGGGCAATGATTACCTCGCGTTTAAGACCGCTATTTCAAAACGTGGCGGCACGGTGCGAAATCGTGATTCGAAAGTAAACTCGGTAAATATTAATCTGTACCGCCGCTGGCTGAGCAAACAGACTACATTGAATATCAATCTGGGTGACAGCAAAGACAAAGACCGTATGGACCGGTCTTCCAGCGGAAATGTGACAGCAGTAAAAAAAGGAATGAAACCGGTTATTTCAATAGAAAAAGGTGGTTTTGATTCCGATGGCGATGGAAAATTCTACCTTGGAACAGAACTGAAAGTAAAAGAAACCGATACTCTCGGGGTTTATCAACTTGACAAAGTGGAATTGAAAGAAGGAAGCAACAGCATTTCTCGGGACAATGATGTTGATAAATCCACGATAGTAAAATATTCCAACAATGGAAAAAGGTTGTCCACGACCGCAGATTATACTCTCAATTGTGAATACAACCGTTATCAGACATTGGAGATTAACTGTAAGACGTCGATGACGGAAAAGGACACAGATCAGGAAAAAGCAGATAAGTTCACGGCGATTGGGAAAAACATTAAAGTGGATGGAAAAACAATCAATCTGAAATCCAATGCCGGAGAATATATTTATACATCCTCGGATAAAGTGGTCAACTTTAATAAGATTAACTTTGGTCTGAGTGATGGTACGAAGATTCTCTATGGAGATAAAGTATACGATGGAGATTCCGATATTATCATCACGGATTCGGACATTGTATCCAACACGATTACATTTTCAGTATATACACCGGATTCGGTCAGTGTAGTAAGAGATCCGGAAATTATCAGCGAGAAACTGGTAGCCATCTACAATGATAAAAATGGAGATGGTAAATATACAGAAGACGAAGACGGAATTACACCAATTAAAATCCTGAAGGCAGGAGAACCATATCAGATTACAGATTTTGGAAAAGATGTTGTGATCAAAGTAGATTATGCGGTTCAGCCTGCGTCTCTTAACATACCGCCGGGAGCGACGGGAAAAGAGACCTTTCAGGTGGTTCCGGGATTTGTAACAACACAGACCTCGGAAGAGCAGAAAAAGAATATGACGGAAGAGCAGAAGGCATATCGTGATATTTCAGCGAAGGACGGAAACGTGAAAATGTATGGTGCTGTTTCAAGCGGAACGGTATCGTTCCTATCCGGATACGATGCCAGTCCTGCGAAGATGAATGACAGCAAAAAGAAATATGAGTGGACTCCGGATTGGCGGGGAAATCTGCGAAAGGATTATCAGAATCCGTCAGAGATCAAGGTTTATGAAACCAAGATGCCAAATGGATTTACAGCAGCTTCCACAACGGAACAGATTAACGGATATCTCGGATGTTTGCACGGAAATGAGACATATTATATTACTTCCCGTGTAACGACAGGAAATGAAGAAAAGATCACATCGACGAAACGTGGTGGCTTCTATACTGTTCCGGAGCCGGCAGCACAGTCATTTGAATCCGAAGAGGCAGGAGCAGCTGAGGCACCGGAAGATTCCGAGGGAAAGACAGCAAACCAGCCAAGTGTTGCAGATACATCACCGGGAGTAAGCCTGCCGGAAATTAATATTGAGCTTGGTTATGGAACATTTATGATGGGTGACGACGAGATTGGATTTTCCGTCGGAACTCCTGTATTTGGTATGAGCAAAGAAGGCACCGAAAGTGCTGAAAAAGATGCTATGGGTGCGCAGGGTCTGAAAGAAATGAAAGAAGCCATGTCGGATCCGTCCAATAATATCTTTAAACAATTGAAGAAAAATGCCGGCAAAACCGATGGTGCCAATCAAGGAAATGCGGCAAAGGCTTCACCGGCGAAGAAGGCAGAAATTGATATCGCAGTCAATATGTCTTTCGTATGGAAATACAGTAAACTGACCGGTAAATATGAGTTCTCTTCCGCCATGATCGCTTTGGCGATTGAAGGAAGTGTCCGTTTACAGTACCGATTCCAGTGTTGTCCGATCTTCTATGTCTATGTTCAGATCGGTATGGAACTTGAGGCACAGACCGGTATTGAACTTGAGAAAGAAGAGGTTACGAATGCCGATGGAACGACAAGCATTAAGAATAATGTTTCGTTTGCCGGATTAAGCTTAAATCCGAGCCTATACGTAGAGGCAGGAGCCGGTGTCGGAGTTGACCTCGCAAAACTGGAAATTTATGTAAAAGTATCCGTCTCGTTTGCGTTTACGATCAATAAGCAGACACAGGTGGACGAATTTATCACATCGGCGGCGGTCGGCTTCCGAGTGGTATTCCTGTTCTTCTCCTATGAGATGGACGTTATCGGATGCAAAGCCGGTTATGAGGCGTCTCGAAAAAAGGATGGAGGAAGCGGATGGTTCTTCTCGTGGCAGGTTGCCGGGCGTGATATGGATGGAAACGAGGAAGAGGTTGATAACGATGTAGCAGGAGCAAGGGTAACGGTTTCCAAACCACAAAGTTACTTGCGGCTGCAAAAAATCAATTCCTCGGATGATAATGCTGCGCAGGACGAAATGTCAGGGCAGTCCTATAAGATAAATGGTATTGACGAATTTGAGGTGAGCGGCTACGGCAACAACGCATCGGCAGTAGAACTGGGAAGCGGTCTTAACAGTGCTTCGGATTACAAACTGCTGACCGTAGGAGACACGAACTATGTGTTGTATACGATAAGCTGTGATTCAAATCAAGCATTTAATAGAACCATGCTTGTACTGTCCAAACTTTCCACAACAAGTAGCGGAGTTGGTGGAGAAAGTGGGACGGAGACGATGGGACTTGTCAATCCGATTGAGCCAACATCATCGACTAAATATATTGTAGTAGACATGTACGACAGTTCCAGAGGGTCTACAGATCCTAATGGTGATCTGGATTTCGATGCTGTCGTAGAGGGCAGCACAATCAAGGTAATATGGACGTCTTATAATGGAGATGCAGACAAGGCTATTCCAGACCATGGCATTACTGCTCAAGAAACGTTGCAAAAGGCAAGCAAGTATATCGATGTGAAGACGGCAGAATTTGATACAAAATCAACAACAGGATTTACAAGCGCCGTGGTCCTTAAACAAGGAAGTGATGGTAGTAGAAAAGGAACGGGTTATAGTTTCCTTCCTTCCGGAACGACATCGGATGTTTATGTGTATGCCGATACGGAACCTTACACCGAGGCAGAACTTGCTGAACGTGAGGCAAAATACCAGGAAAAATATGACAAAGATGCAGAAGGAAACAATTCGAATAATAAATCCGGAACCGGAGATCCTTATGCAAAAGCAAATTATGAGTATGCTTTGACAACAGATTTCCTGTATGGTAAATATTCCAAACTTCATTTCAGTGTGAAACAGGACGATGGAACGTATCAGACGATCGATGTGGAGCCGTCGGATGGTTGGAAAAAGCAGGGAACCCGTCTGGAAAATGTACAGATTACAGAAGGCACAAAAAATGACTACTTCATTTCGTACACTACCGAGCAGAAGGGTGACTACGAGAAAGAAGCAAAGATCAAAAAACTGTATGTTCAGAAAGCAGCCATTAAGACAGAAAAGGATGCGTTGACAAGTGCCACAAAGAAAACACTGGAACTTGGGGATGCGGTTCTGTTGAAAACGCTGGTGGATTATGAGGACAGCGATGAAAAAGATGGTGAATATTCGGGAGGAACTTGTGTGAAACAAGTGGATTCTCCGAACATTTCAAACCTGAAATTCCTTCATGGGAAACTGACAGATTCTGGAGAAGCAGAGACGTTCCTCATGTACACCATGAATGGAGTTACCTATGTGATCAAAGAAGCGAGCCTTGAAAATGCCTTGAACAGTAAGAATGCGGAAATTACGGTAGATCCATTGTTTACTGTGGAGAAGGATGAGAAAGAAAAGGATCGTGGAAATTCACAGTCAGATGCGACGATTGGCGTCGATGGAGACGGAAATATTTCCGCTGTTTATACGCAGACAGTTGCCAATACGGTAAACAATGCCCTTTATGTGACAAAGTACGATCCAACGGTTGGAAAATTTGGTGAGGCATTTATGCTTGCGATGAATCATATGCAGGTATATGAAGATTCGGTTTCCAATCAGTGGACTTCGGAGGACGCGAGAGCCGCATTCTTTGACAGCAAGAAAGGCGGCGGAGAAGATCAGTTTATCTTCAATGCACCTCAGATTGCACTTGGAAAAGCGACGGAGGGAAATGAAAGCGGAACATTGACAATTCTTACCAAAGGTACGATGACAAAATTAATGAAAACGTCGTTGAAATTTGATGGCGAATCGTATGAGGAATATGTTCCGGATTCTGATAATACGTCTACTTCCGGTATTTATGCAATTACTTATGGAATTGGAGATCAGAAGATCGGAGAAGCATCCATTACGTTTGATAAGAACAATTTTGTATCTGGTGCAGAACTAAGCGGAAGCGTTTCTTTCCGTAATACCGGAGATGTGGCAATTCGTGGAAGTAAGAAGAACCCGATTTCGATTACTTTGAAAGCGCAAGGTGCAAATGGCGGTGCGCCGGCGGAACTTGCTAAGTGGAAAGTAGAGAGCAATATCCTTGCCGGACAGCAGGTGACAACCGATGCTATCGCATGTAGAGCTCTTCCACAAAACATTGCCGGAGGAAAAATTTATATCGAAGTACAGGAAGATTCAACGTATGTAAAAGATGCAAAAGTTCTCAGTACTGCTGAGGATAAAGACGGACGTGGAATGATTTCTGTCGGTAAGAAAGCAGAACTTTCGATTGACAATTTGGAAATTACTGCCAGTGATACGCTGGAGAAACGAAGTGTAAACAGTATTTCCTGTGTTCTTGCCGATGTGAATATGACAGTAAGCAACAAAGGTGTAGAAGATGCTTCCAATGTGAAATTCCAGGTAAAACGAAGCGATGGAAAAACAGATGGAAGTGAAGATAAATACATTCCGCTGGAGATTGGTGGAAATCTGATCGTAGCCGATGATGGAAAGGAAACAGCCCTTCTCGGAAATGGAGACGACAAAGCTGTATTTGATTATCTTGCCTATAAAGATACGTCGGGAGTTGTCAGCACGAATCAGACGATTCCTGCCGGTAAGACGCAGACAATCCAAGGAAAGATTGTAATTCCATTGAGTGCGTTTGATCCGGAAGATGCAGTAGGTGCTGCAAACCTTCAGTTTACATTGAAGAGTGATGCAGAAGAATACGAGACCCGCAACAATACGGAGTATGGTAAGGTCGTACCGGCGACGAGATTTGACTGTCTGGATAAGGTTTCTCTGACAGTAGGAAATCCGGTCAACTTTACATTGAAGATGCAGGCAGCGATGGATTCTTCCAAACGAAGTAATATTACGCTTACGGAAATGAAGATCAACAAAGATGGAAAGGCAGAAGTAGCGACAGATAACAAACTTTTGCAGAGTGCCGCTTACAATGTGAAGACAGGATACGTTACCGTGACGGCTCAAAAAGAAGGTTCGGGAGTTCTGCGAATTGCCGATACGACAACCGGTTCCTTTAAAGATATTACGTTTGCAGCAACGGTGTCCGGATGCAATATCCGTACCGATAATCCGGTATTTGAATTTACCGATGCTCTGCACGGACAGAAATGGGAAGATATAGATATCGGAGCTGTTAAAGAAGGAACTGTACTTCCATACAACAGTGACATCTGTACCGGAGGAGAAGGCAATAGCTTTACCTTTACGACATATGCAAGAAGCATTGACTTCTATTACACAGGCGATATTGAAGTTTCAAGTAACAACAGTTTTGGTTTTGTAACCAAACAATATAAAGACCGTGATGGGGAAGAAGTAGAAGGCGAGTATTACAAACGCCATACGGTAGATTTCAACAATACTTCGCTGAAAAAGCATACCGTTACGGTAAAAGTCATCAATGGCAGCGCGTCCTTTGACCGCATGGTGGAATATTATTCCGAGCGAAGTGAGGGAGATACCGGACGTGATGTGCCGGAAGATAAAGTAAAACCGACGATTGTCATCGGTAAGACTCTTCCGACGAGCGGAACGAAACTTCAGCCGGGAACGGTTCTGGAAATTCCGGTTTATGCTTATGATGATGTGATGCTGAATTCTGTCAGCATTGGTGGAAACGGTGCCGATAAACTGGTGAATAACCAGTTTGCAGAAGGTACATTGAAAATCAGGAAAAACGGAACGTACCATGTGATCGTGGAAGACAGTTCCGGAAATATCAAACAGCAGCACATTGATATTTCATGTTTTGATGAAGAGGCGGATAAGATTGATGAAACCACAGATGATTGGCCGGATGTAACAATGAAACTGGTTGATGAGAGTGGAAATCCGATTACGGATTATACAACAGCGAATGCCTACATTGCATATGATATTAAGGCTAAGCGCAAGATTAAATCGGTAGAGATTCAGAAAGTGGATATGAAGACGAAGAATGGAATGAATCTGGGAAGCGGCATCCAGGTGACGGGAAAAGAGACCACTCTTTCCGATACGTACGATGTCAACCTTTCGGAAAACGGTTATTATCAGATGAAAGTAACAGATTCCGCGGACAACGTGACGACCGCCATTCTCTGTGTAGAGTATCTGACAAAAGGACCGAAAGTATATCTTTATACAGCAGACGGTGTAGAAAATCAGTTGTTCTACTGTGTAGGAGATGAAGACAATGAGATTCCGTTGAAGGAAGCTGTTGTGTATGAAGGAAAAGTAACGGCAACCAATGAAACCGGTTCGATCGAGGTAGAAGGAAAAGAACCGTTGATGCGGAAAAACTATACAACGGAGACAATGGATTCCGGAACGGTAATGCTGGAAGACTCTACTTCGACCAGAGAGTTTACAATTGCAGCACAGGATGTATCCGGTAAACTGACAACGTATATTTATACGGATGCAACCTGTCTGAGCGCTCTTGCCGTGGGAAGTGCGGAAGACATCGCATACGGCGTAAAACTCAATGGAGAATTTAAACCATATCAGAGAAACTATACGGTAGACGTTCCGTATGGTTATCCGGAAAATCAGCGTCCGGAAGTAAATGCTACCTGCGCAAGAGGAGCAACGATCAATAAAAACTGGGATGGCGATGTATTGACGATCAAGGTTACGAAAGACGACATGGAAAATATGTACACACTTACCTTAAAACGTAAAAAATGTACGTGTGACATTTCTATCCGTACCTATGATGATTATGTCGATGTGCCAAAGACAGGTGAAAAGCCTTCCCTTCAGTTTGATGTACAGACCGATGTGACTCTTTGTGAAGTACACCAAGACCACACACAGGATAATGTGAAACTTTCTTATGAACTTACGGACGAGGAAGAAGGCACGATACCGGCAGAAAACGCATCGGTAGAAAGTCCGGTGCTGGAGACAGACGCAGCGTCCATTCAGGGAAATACGATTGTATTTAACCGTATTCCGGAAGGAACGTCACCGAGCGCCGTTCATGTTAAGGTAAAAGCGAAGACAGATTCCTGCGAACGTTCGAAGATTATCACGTATACGGTCCGCAATAAATACGATGTCGGATTGGAGGTAACCGAAGGCGGTGAAGTACAGTGTGGAGAAGATATACTGGCTGCACAGAGTGAATCGTCTTCTGTAGAGCAGCATCCATATTCTTACGAGGTCAACACGGGCTTCGAACTGGAATTGAAAGCTGCGGAAAAAGAAGGTTATGAATTTGCCGGCTGGTATGATTCTTCGGATAAACTTCTCTCCAAAGAGAAAGACTTTATTTATACCGTAGGAAAAGACGAGACAATCCGTGCTATGTTTAAAGACATTGTTGAGCCGAAAGGTTCGATCATTTTGACCGATCTGAATGGAGCACAGAATGTCATAACATCCGATGAAGGCGACATTCTCGTTTCTTCCAAAGGTTTCCGGATGGAAATTGCGGGAGAAGATGAACTTTCGGGTGTAAAATCCATTTCTTACCAGATTGTAAAACAAGGCGAGAAACCGGATGAAAATGGAAAATGGATTTCCTACGATGGAAAACCGATTACACTTGAAGAAGAGATGGATTTCGTAGTATATGCGAAGATTGTGGATCAGGATGACAACGAAGCGATCGTGTCCTCAAACCGTGCAATGATTGAAAAAACTGCCGCTGTGATTCATCTTGCGCCAAACTTTGCGGAAGGCACATTTACCAATAAGAAAGATGCTGCCATCGTAGCTACCGTACAAAAGGGTACGGCGGCATTGAAAGAAATCCGTTATGTTGTCAATGGAGAAGAGAAGACAACAGAGGAGACGGTATTTGGTATCTCGGATCTTCCGGACGGTGTATATGACGTTACCGTATATGCTAAAGATATCCTTGGCAAAGAGGTATCGGCGAAGGTATCTGTGAAGAAGGATGCGGCAGAGCCAGTCCTTTCGATTACAGGTGTTCCGGCAGGCACGGTTGAAAAAGCAACACTTGGCATAGAAGCCACCGGTGGAGTTTCCGGAATAAAGGAAATCCGTGTAAACGGAAAACCGTACACCGGAAAAACATACGAAGTGACTGAGAACGGAACGTATGTATTCGAACTGGAGAACAATGCCGGAAGTGTTACAACAAAAACGATTACAATCCAGTGTATCGTGAAACCGACACAGGCTCCTGACCCGTCGACAGTTACGGCTGTGAACAAAAATCAATTGCCGAGAACCACCTTTGTCCGCCGTAAAAACATTAAAAAGAAAGGTGTCCGCATTACCTGGAAGGGTGTGCGTGGAGCACAATCCTATAATGTTTACCGTGCGAAAAAGGCGAACGGCAAATATAAACTGGTAGCAAATGTCAAAGAGAGTTGTTACACAAGTAAGAAGAAAAATGCACGCAAGTATTACTACAAAGTTGTTGCGGTAGCTAAGAAGAAGAAAAACAACAGCGAAATGAGTGCATATGCAATTTCCGCAAATGTGGATAAGGCAGCGGCATCTGCGGCACAGGCGGCAGCAGGAACGAAAGTCTCTGCCGGAAAGATCAAGACCCTCAAAGGCAAAGTTACCAAGGTTAAGGCAAAGGCCAAGAAAGGCAGGATTCTTGTTTCTTGGAAGAAACATAAGAAAGCCAGCGGCTATATCGTGTACCGTGCGGAAAGTAAATACGGAGTTTACGATGAATTTGCCATTGTAAAGAAGAATTCTTTCAAAGATAAGTATTCTGTAAAAGGAAGAAAATTCTATTACAAAATACGTGCTTATAAGAACAAAGGCAATGGCAAGATCTTAAGCGGTATTTCAAAGAAAACAAGTGTAAAAGCCAAATAGAAATCAATTTGTATATAATAACAGAAAACAGACAGCCCCTTCTCAAGAAGGGGCTGTCTGTTTTCGCTTCTTATTCTTTAGAAACCTGCGCGGAGAGAAATTTTCTTATAGGCGCCACTCCATATTTTCTTTCCACTTACCTTTTGGGCGCGGATGCTTAACTGTATTTTTTTATTATAGGTTAGAGTGATCGTTGTTTTCTTCGTGTAAATCCATCGTGTTTCTCCGGTTTTTTTGTTTTTAACACGAATCTGGTATCTTGTGGCTGTCTTGCATTTTTTCCAGCACTTCACGGCCTTTTTCAGGCGGAAGCTGAAATATAAGAGGCGGCTTTGAGG
>ERZ779762.607-NODE-607-length-22920-cov-4.706276_pt1 | contig 22920 bp, 24 predicted proteins | sample MGYA00511887_ERZ779762 | MGnify/ENA primary metagenome ERZ779762 (study PRJEB29588, sample SAMEA2163052) | human gut metagenome | biome: human gut; feature: human-associated habitat; material: faeces | place: Denmark | collected 2008/2010 ...
ACAAAGGGGCAGCACGATGCTGCCCAACAAAGGCAACTGGGGGACAACCACAATTCCGAATTCCGAATATAGTTTTGCGCAGCCCGTTACTTTATCCATTTGCATTATGCACACAAGTGCGCAAAACTCGAATTCCGAATTGAACTGAGTTCCGAAATCGGAACTCAGTTCCTGGGGTGTCGTTTGTGCTTTGCCTTGTCGGAGTACATCAGGCGGTCGGCAAGTTCTATGAGCGCCTCTATGGAGTCCACGCCGTCGAGGTCCGCGGAATATACCCCCAGCCCCACGTGCACCTGATACTGCGCTCCGGCTGCGGAATTCAGTTCCCCGAGGACGCGCACGAACGCGTCGCGGTAACGCTCGGACTGCTCCCGGGCGTCCCCGCAGCACACCTTTGCCGCAACGAACTCGTCGCCCCCGAAGCGGGAACATATCACGTCGCCGCATTCCTCAGCGGCGCCGGTGAGCGCTTTCGCGGTGATGCACAGCGCGTTGTCCCCGGCTGAGTGCCCGAAGTTGTCGTTGATGTACTTCATGTCGTTCAGGTCTATCGAAACGATGAACACGTCGCAGTACTTCCCCTCAAGCTTTGCGCAGTTCTCGCGGAAGCTCTTGTAGAAGCCGTAGCGGTTGTATATCTGCGTCAGATGGTCGTGGGTGAACATGAATTCCAGCTGGCGGTTGAGGTTCGCCATTTGCTCGTGCAGGCGCATGGTTTCAAAGCAGCGGTTCAGGCTGTTGCATAATGTGTACATTCTCTCGTTGTGGTGCTCGTCGTGGGCGTAGTGCGTGACGAGGTACCCGATAACACGGTCCTGGAAATGCAGCGGGATTATGAACAGCGTGTTGTATTCGCTGAACGAGTTCTCGAGCAGGGGCATAAGGCGCTTTGCGGGGAAATCCACGCTGCCGGTGTTCCTGCCGTCGGTGAATGTATTCAGGAACACGCGCATATTGCCGAACCCGGTGAATTCCGCCTGATGCTCCTCGCTGTCGGTGAAGCACCTGCAATATTCTTCCGTCAGGCATATCACCGAGTTGCGGAAGCAGTACTCATCCAGCGTGCTGCGGACGTTCCCCGGGGAGGGGTCGGCGGCGATGAGGTTTTCCATCTTGTTGACGTGTTCCTCGTAGTTGAGGGCGTAGGTGTAGCTCTGCACGAAGTCCGCGAGCAGGCGGTTGGAATTCCCCTGGTCCGGGAACGCGCAGCCGCAGCTTTCGCTGAAAACCGGCTCGTAGCTGAGTTCCGCGTCGAACGGCTCGGGGTATTCCCCGCTGGTGATGCCGTCGGCGAGTTCCAGCAGCTTTTCGGCTATCACGGCGTTGTTGCGCACCGCGGTGGTGAGCCTCGGCTTGTGATACTGCTCGATCTTTATCCCGTCGAAGCCGGTGACAAAAACGTCCTCCGGCACGCGCACGCCGTGCTCGTTAAGTTTCAGGCAGACAGCCATTGCCATGGTGTCGTTGCAGCAGATGAATGCCTCCGGCAGCGGCTCCCCGCTTTCAAAGAAGCGGTCCATCGCGGCGTAGGTGGGCTCCTCCCAGAAATCGCAGTAATATATGTCGTCGTCGTTAAGGGTAAGGCCGTATTTTGCCATCAGGTCGCGGCAGGATTTCACGCGGGTCTCTGAGAAGTCATTGCCTTTCTGCCCCGCGACGAGCTTTATCCTGCGGCAGCTGTGCCAGCCGAGAATGTGGTCCACGATAGCGCTGAAGGCTTCCCCATAGCCGAAAGAGACTCTGTAGGCGCCCTCGATGGGGATATCCACCGATATGAGCGGGACGTTGTTGCTGCGGCAGTCCTCAACTATCTTCTCCACCACCGTGCGGGAATACATAGAAGCCGGCACCATCACCATCACGTCTATCATGTCGTAATTTATCAGGCTGAACACCGAACTGCCGCCGGTGTCGCTCCTGCTGTTGCCGTAAAGGTCCTCAAAGCACTGGAAAACCAGCATCCTGTAGTCTGCGCGGTCTTTCAGCAGCTCTGCAAGCCCGTCTACCAGCGGCTTGGAAGGCTCCTTGTTGACCGTCGCGCAGCATACGCCTATCACTTTTCTTCCGTCAAGCACAGCGTCACCCCGTTTCTTATTCATACATACATTTATTGTATCACATATTTCCATAAAAATCAATAGTCATTTTCGTTTTCGATAAAAATATTATACACACCTATTTCTCCTGCGAAATAACCCGGATAATGCCGAAGCATATTTTTTTTGTGCACTTTGTCTATAATCAGTATGCCAATACAGCATATTTTGTCCATATTCCGGGTAATAAATGACTTTTTCACCGATGTTGCTATTGACAAAAACGCCGTTTTATAGTATCATTAAATAATAGGGGTATGAGCCGATTTTTCCCCATAAATGAATTTATGCGCCAGTATCAGAAAATGGCGCTGTGATACAAAAGAGGTCTGGAAATGCAGTTTGGCAGTGTGGCATCATGCATGACTCAGCTTCCACCCCGAACACCGTGCTGGTGCTGGGCGACGTGCTCCAGGTGCTGATGAACAAGGGCTATAAATTCGACAAGATAAACGACGACACAAAGCCGGTGCAGTTCACCGGGCCGTTTGCGTAAAAGAAAGGAAATCACAATGGGTATCAAAGATATTTTTTCACAGGCAGTGAAAGAACTGTGGAAAAAGGACGGCGCGGAGGACAACACCGACGCCATCGTATTCGGCGACATCAACGCTTCCACCATCGCGGTGACTGACGGCGCGATAATCCAGGGCTATGTCAACACGACTTTCCTTTCCAAGGAGGACAAGCCGCAGCGTATTCCCCGAGGCTATCTCCTTCGACAGCAAGACCACGGAAAAGGCGTGAAAACAAACCGGGAAAGGCAGTATCACTGAATGAGCACCAAAAAAAACCAGAACAACACTTCACTCATAGCTACTATAGTCATTGCCGCGCTGGCATGCGCTGCCGCGATAATCGCGGTGATCATGCTCAACCTGCCAGGCAGCGGGAATAACGGCAGTCAGGCGCAGAATTCCGGCGCGCAAAATAACACCGCCGCCTACCTCACGCAGGAATACCGCGACGAGGTGGGACTTGCGGCGCACGACCTGCTGGACGACAGCCACGAGATACTCCGTCTGTTCGTCACCGAGGGACTCCACCACAACGACGAGCCTTACGGCAACCTCCCCGAGGACGGATATTACACCGTCAACAACACCGATTACGACCTTGACAAGATAGAGACGCTGGTGCGCTCCGTCTACGTCGAGGACGAGGCTGACCGCGTGCTGCACAACATCGACGGCAACGGTCTGACCGTATACGCAAACCGCAGGATACAGCAGCGCGCTGAGACCACCGCGGCTCCCGAAGGCTCCACAGCAGAAGCGGACGATACCATAAAGTACGAGACCGTCGAGGTGCTGGGTATAAGTTCTGATTTCACCGCAGACCCCGCCAAGAGCTGGATAAGCTGCTCCATCACGATAGATTACGTCGAGGAGGGCAAGTGCAATCTCACCGTGGGTCTTTTCGACGACAAGCTGGAAACGGTGATAGGCACCGCAGAAGCGAGCCAGTCCCAGCGCGAGCCTGACGCCACCGTCACCATTGGCATGGTAAAGACCGACGACGGCTGGCGCCTTGAGAACTTCGTGACAAGGTGATGTCAGGGAAAAAAAGCCCCTTTGCCGCCTACGCAGTCGCGAGCCAGTTCGCGTTCGTCATTCTTGCGCCGCTGCTGGTGTTCATCGTGGGAGGGCATTACGCCGTGGAATACTACGACCTGCCCGACTGGGTGATGGTCGTGTGCATAATTCTGGGCATTCTTTTCATGCTCGGGGGCGCGGCTAACCACCTGATGAAGATGATAAAGCTGTACGCAAAGGACGACAAGTCGAAATACCGCAGGTATTACAGCGACCGCAGCGACAACGACTACTACGACGACCACCGCAAGTGAGGTGCCCATGGCAGGAAAATACAACGTCACCCGGCAGGAACTCCGCGCCATGCGACCCTGGCTGCTCGCGATAAACGCAGTGTATTTCGCGCTGCTCATCGTGCTCTTCTTCGCGTGCGGGTTCAACTATTCGCTGCTTCTCGGCGGCGTCTGGGGGAACATCGCGGGCGTCGGCAACTTCTGGCTGATGGGCGTTTCGGCTGAGAATTCGCTGCGGCACGGCGCAAAATCCGCGCAGAAATACATGAACACGCTTTACTGCGTCAGGTACCTGGGGCTGTTCCTGGTGATGACTGCAGCGGCTGTCCTGCCATTCATCGATCTTCTTTCCGCGGCTGTGCCGCTGTTTTTTCCGAGGATTGTCATAACCGTGAAGTCCCTGTGGGAAACGCGCACGAAGCGGAAATAGATACAAGCGGCGCCAAAGCGCCGTATTACCCCAAAGGAGGAATGATAATCTATGCCAGCAGCTTTGCTATTGGCGTCAGAGGGCGGCTTCACCGTCACCGGAGCTAAGGTCATCACGAGTTTCGACCTGTTCGGTATAACGTGGAACCTCACCGAAACAGTGTTCATTCAGTGGATAGTCATGCTTGTCCTGCTGATCGTGATGCTGATACTGACGCACAGGCTCGAGGTCATACCCCGGACAAAGCGCCAGGCGGCAGCGGAATGGATCGTGACATTCGCCAGAAATATGGTGGATACGACGATGGGCCCGAAGTACAAGGGCTACACCACCTATATCGGCGCGCTCCTGTGCTTTCTGCTGCTAAACAACCTGATGAGCCTTTTCGGGCTCAAGAACCCCACCTCCGATATCTCGGTGACTGGCGCCATCGCACTCATCACGTTTGCCCTGACGCAGATAAACCGTGCAAGGACCGGTAAGGTAAAGGGATTTTTCCACGCATTCATCGAGCCTATGCCGTTCATGCTGCCGTTCAACATCATCGGCGAGATCGCAAACCCGCTTTCGCAGGCGCTGCGTATCTTCGGCAACATGGTCGCAGGTATGGTCATCGGTGGGCTGATCTATTTCGCGCTGGGCAACTTCGCGATACTGATACCCGCGATAACCTCGCTGTACTTCGACATCTTCTCGGCAGTTATCCAGGCTTACATCTTCACCACCCTGACAATGGCGTACATCTCCGGCGCAGAGTGTGAGTGACATCATCCGGCAAATATTCCACGGGTATTCCCGCGGATAGTATTTATAACTAAATGGAGGAAACAACAATGGAAGATATGCAGCTTTTATCCAGCGCCATCGTACTCGGTGCGTCCGCACTCGGCGCAGGCACGGCAATGATCGCAGGTCTTGGCCCTGGTATCGGCGAGGGCATCTGCGCAAGTAAGGCAGTTGAGGCTATCGGCAGACAGCCCGAGGCTTCCGGCGCAGTGACAAGAACAATGATCATCGGCGACGCGCTCGCAGAGACAACAGGTCTGTACGCACTGGTAATCGCACTGCTTCTCCTTTATGCAAACCCGCTGTTCAGCAACCTTACCGCTCTGTTCAACAAGTAATACCGATAAGGCATATCGCATAAAGGGAGGAGTTGGAACCCATGCTGACACTCATCAGTGAAAGCGCAGCGCAGGAAGTACTGCCGCTCGTTACCATCGACCCCGGAACTATCGTTTTCACGCTGATAAACACGCTGATCATCTTTATCCTTTTCAGGATATTCCTGTTCAAGCCGGTCGGAAAGATGCTGGACAAGCGCAACGAAATGGCTGCGGCTGAGATAGCCGAAGCAAAGCGCGCCAAGGAGTCCGCAGCAAAGACCGAGCAGGAATACCTCGATAAGCTGGCAAAGGCAAAGGAGGAAGCCGCTGAGATAATGAAGCAGGCTACCGCCAGAGCGCAGCGCCGCGAGGAAGAGATAATCACCGAAGCTAATCAGAAGGCTGCGGAGATCCGGTCCAAGGCGGAGGAGAACATCGAGCGCGACAGGCAGCGCGCCGTGAACGAGATAAAGGACGAGATATCCGATATCATCATCATGGCGGCGTCCAGCGTTGTTGAAAAGGAAATTTCCGCGAAGGACAACGAGGCGCTCATAAACAGCTTCCTCGAGAACGTCGGCACCGCAAAGTGACCGTCGCAGGGAGGAGCTTTTATGAACGACAAGGCTGAAAAAGTATACGCTGAGGCGTTCTTTGAGCTGTGTACGGAGGAGGCTCCGGAAAGGCTCGGCGACATTCTCGGCGAGATGAACGCGCTTGAAAAGGTGTTCAACGAGGAGCCGGAGTTCATCAAGCTGCTGGGTACGCCCACAGTCACCATGGAGGAGAAGCTTGCCATGGTGAGGGACGTCATATCGGAGGGAAAGATCTCCGGGCTGACGGGCAACCTGCTGTGCGTGCTCACTGAGCGCGGCAGAATGAACTGCTTCAGCGGCATTCTCAAGGATTTCCGCGCGTCGTACAACGACTATTTCAAGATCGCTGAAATCACCGTAACTAGCAGCGCTCCGCTGTCGGAGGCTGTTATTGAAAAGATAAGGGCGAAGATGACCGAAGTCACCGGCAGGACCGTTTCCATACGCGAAAAGGTAGACCCGGCGCTCATCGGCGGCGTCGTTATCGACTACGGCAGCACACGCTGGGACGGCAGTATCCGCTCAAGGCTCGCTGGATTACGCAGGGAGCTTGGCGGCGTCATCGTCTGACAGCGTATCACTAAAAGAAAGGGATTGATTTAATGGATCTACGCCCCGATGAAATAACGGGTCTGATAAAGTCCCGGATAAAGAACTACAACTCAAAGCTGCAGCTTGCGGACGTGGGCACGGTCGTTACCGTCGGCGACGGTATCGTGCGTATCCACGGGCTTGAAAAGTGCATGCTCAACGAGCTGCTTGAATTCGACAACGGCGTGCAGTGCATGGCGATGAACCTCGAGCAGGACTTCGTAGGCGCCGTAATGCTCGGCTCCGACGAGGACATCAAGGAAGGCTCCACCGTCAAGCGCACCGGTCACATCATGTCCGTGCCCGTCGGCGAAGAGCTTCTCGGCAGAGTTGTCAATTCCCTGGGACAGCCCATCGACGGCAAGGGCGCAATTCTCGCAAAGGAAACACGCCCCATCGAAAAGATCGCTTCTGGTATCATCACCAGAAAGCCTGTTACCGTGCCGCTCCAGACCGGTATCAAGGCAATTGACAGCATGATCCCGATAGGCAGAGGTCAGCGTGAGCTTATAATCGGCGACCGCCAGACCGGCAAGACTGCCATCGCTATCGATACGATAATCAACCAGAAGGGCAAGGACGTTATCTGCATCTATGTCGCCATAGGTCAGAAGAACTCCACAGTCGCCGGCGTTGTTGAGCAGCTCCGCGCAGGGGGCGCGCTGGATTATTCCATCGTCGTTTCCGCTACCGCTTCGGAGCTGGCGCCGCTGCAGTATATCGCGCCCTATTCCGGCTGCACCATGGGCGAGTACTTCATGGACCAGGGCAAGGACGTCCTCGTGGTATACGACGACCTGTCCAAGCACGCCGTGGCTTACCGTACCCTCTCGCTGCTGCTGAAAAGACCGCCAGGACGTGAAGCGTACCCCGGCGATGTATTCTATCTGCACTCAAGACTTCTCGAGCGTGCCGCAAGACTCAATGAGAACTACGGCGGCGGCTCGCTGACTGCGCTGCCGATAATCGAAACGCAGGCAGGCGACGTATCCGCGTATATCCCGACCAACGTAATTTCCATCACCGACGGTCAGATATACCTCGAGAGCGAACTGTTCAACGCCGGCGTACGCCCCGCAGTTAACCCGGGTATCTCAGTTTCCCGCGTTGGCGGTAATGCACAGATAAAGGCAATGAAGAAGGTCGCAGGTACCCTTAAGCTGGATTACTCCCAGTACAGGGAGCTGCAGAGCTTCGCACAGTTCGGTTCCGACCTGGATAAGGATACCAAGGACCGTCTTGCAAAGGGCGAGCGCATCGTTGAGGTGCTCAAGCAGGATCAGAATTCCCCGCTGGAAGTGGAGGAACAGGTAGTTATCATCTACGCTGTCGTTCACAACTTCCTCAGGGATATCCCCGTGGAGAAGATAAAGCAGTATCAGACTGACTTGCTGGATCATATCAAGTCCACCGACCCTGAGATACTCACAAGCATAAAGACCGAAAAGGTGATCACCCCCGACAACGAGGAGAAGCTGAAGAGCGTCCTCACTGACTTCGCAAAGGGCTACACCGCATAACGAAAGGAGCAATTCATGAAGCAGGCTGCTTTTGTGCTCGGCATTATTGCCACAATTCTTTCCGTCATCGCAACGCTCGGCGTCGCATGGCTCTACATCGAAAAGAAAGTAAGATATATCACAACGGACGATAACGTTCAGTGATCACTCTCCGCTCCCCGGTGAAAGCCGGGGCACGCGGAAGCTACCGGGGGTGATATTATAGCATCAGGAAACATGAAGGACATCAAGCGGCGCATAAAGTCCGTAGGCTCCACACGGCAGATAACAAAGGCGATGGAGCTGGTGTCCTCTAGCAAGCTGCGCAAGGCAAAGCAGCGCGCAGAGCAGGCTCGTCCGTATTTCAACGAGCTGTATAAGTCCATGTGCGAGATCGTTTCTGCCAACACTGACTTCTCCACCGTTTTCACCGTGAAGAGGGAGGTCAGGCACCGTCTGTTCATCGTTGTGGCAGGCGACAGGGGTCTTGCGGGGGGATATAACTCGAATATCCTGAAGATGGCGGCTGCTGCACACGCCTCCGACGCGGAAAAGCCCAGGATAATCGCTGTCGGCAAGAAAGCCATCGAGTACTTCTCCAAGCGCGACTACGACATCGTGGGGGCTTATCCCACCATCGCTGAGAACATCAAGCCTGCTCAGGCTCAGGATATCGCCGACACGGCGATAGAGCTGTTCAAAAAGGGCGAGGTGGACGATGTGCAGATATTCTTCACCATGTTCGTTTCGCAGCTGACCCAGGAGGCTCAGCAGATGGCTGTGCTCCCCATGCAGACGCAGAAACTCGAGAATTACGGCACCATGACCTACGACCCCTCGCCGGAAGCGGTGTTCGACCGTATCGTGCCGAAGTTCATGGCAAGCCTTGTGATGTGCGCCATCGTCGAGGCTTACGCTTCAGAGCAGGGAGCGCGCCGCACCGCGATGGAGTCCGCGACCGACAACGCAGACGCCATGACAGAGAGCCTGTCGCTGCTGTACAACAGAGCGCGCCAGGCAAGCATCACGCAGGAGATCACCGAGATAGTTTCCGGCGCGAATGCGCTTGAATAACAGCTGGATATATTTCTTGCAAATATAACCTGTATGAAGCGTTTTCCGAAGGAAAATGAAATTGAAATAACGTTTTTTGCCACGGCTTTGCCGGGGGAAAAAACACTTCTATCCCAACAAGTGTGCAGGCGACGCCTTTCAGGCTTACGCTATTGTCGGCAAAGCCGACAAAGAGTGCGCGCAGTTGGGATGTACCGGCGAGAAAGGCACAGCGTGCCTTTTTCGACGATGGTTTCCAACCACATCAAATGGAAAGGAAAATTCAGAAATGACAAATCAGAACATTGGCACGATCGTGACGGTCATCGGTGCGGTTCTTGATATCAAGTTCCACCCTGATCACCTGCCCAATCTGCTGAATGCGATAGAGATCGACAACAACGGTCAGAAGCTTGTCGTCGAGGTCGCACAGCATATCGGCGACGATGTGGTACGCTGCATCGCGATGGGCTCTACGGACGGTCTTGTCAGAGGTATGGAGGCCGTCGATACGGGGGCTTCCATAAAAGTCCCGGTCGGCAAGGAGACCCTGGGACGCGTGTTCAACCTGCTCGGTGAGGCAGTAGACAACAAGCCCCAGCCCGAGACCGAGGAGAAGTGGGAGATACACCGCCCCGCTCCGAAGTTCGAGGAGCAGGAGGCTTCCAACCAGGTGCTCGAGACCGGTATCAAGGTCGTTGACCTTATCGCGCCTTACCTCAAGGGCGGTAAGATAGGTCTGTTCGGCGGTGCGGGCGTTGGTAAGACAGTCCTCATCATGGAGCTCATCAACAACATCGCAAAGCAGCATGGCGGTATCTCCGTGTTCACCGGCGTCGGCGAGCGCACCCGTGAGGGCAACGACCTGTACGGCGAAATGACCGAGAGCGGCGTTATCAACAAGACTGCGCTGGTCTATGGCCAGATGAACGAACCCCCGGGAGCCCGTATGCGCGTGGCACTGTCCGGCCTGACCATGGCGGAGTATTTCCGCGATGTGAAGAATCAGGATGTGCTGCTCTTCATCGATAACATCTTCCGCTTCACGCAGGCAGGCTCTGAGGTGTCCGCACTGCTGGGCCGTATGCCCTCTGCCGTCGGCTACCAGCCCACGCTGGCCACCGAGATGGGCGCTCTGCAGGAGCGCATCACCTCCACCCGCAAGGGCTCCATCACCTCGGTGCAGGCCGTCTACGTGCCCGCCGATGACCTGACCGACCCGGCCCCTGCCACCACCTTTACCCATCTGGATGCTACCACGGTCCTGAGCCGTGACATCGCTTCGCAGGGCATCTACCCCGCTGTGGACCCGCTGGATTCCACCAGCCGCATCCTCAGCCCGGAGGTCGTGGGTCAGGAGCACTACGAGATCGCCCGCGCCGTCCAGAAGGTGCTGCAGCGCTACAAGGAGCTGCAGGACATCATTGCCATCATGGGCATGGACGAGCTGAGCGAGGAAGACAAGCGCACGGTCAGCCGCGCCCGCAAGGTGCAGCGCTTCCTGAGCCAGAGCTTCCACGTGGCAGAGCAGTTCACCGGTATGCCAGGCCAGTATGTGCCGCTCAAGGAGACTCTGCGCGGCTTCAAGATGATCCTGAACGGCGAGTGCGACGAGCTGCCCGAGAGCGCATTCCTGTTCGCGGGCACCATCGATGACGTGTTCGCAAAAGCGAAGAAAGGGTAAACCATGACGACCTTTCATCTGACGGTGGTCACGCCGGACGGCTGCGCCTTTGACGGGCAGGCCGAGCGCATCGTCTGCCGCGCCATTGACGGCGATCTGGCCATCCTTGCCAAACACGGGGATTACTGCACCGCGCTGGGCATGGGCGAAGCCCATATCGTGGATGCCGAGGGCCAGCGCCGCCGCGCCGCCTGCATGGGCGGGCTGCTGAGCGTGCTGGATGGCGAAGTGCGTCTGGTTGCCACCACATGGGAGTGGGCCGAGGAGATCGATCAGGCCCGCGCCGAGGCTTCCAAGAAGCGCGCGGAGGAGATCCTTGCGCAGAAGAACCTCGACAAGCGGGACTACGAGCTGGCTCAGGCGCGTCTCAAGCGCGCACTGGTGCGTACCTCTATCCACTGAGATAAGAAAAAAGGAGCCATTGCACAACCTGTGCGGTGGCTCCTTTTGCGTGCATGATGAAATTAAAAATAAGATTTCCGCTGAACATGCCCAGAGCGAATGCGGAGGGCATTTAAATCGTAAAGACGTTACATCATATTTGCCTTCTCGATCAGGTTGCGGATGTGATGGGCCAGCATCTCCACCGCAGCGGTGTTCTCGCCGCCGTTGGGCACAATGATGTCTGCGTTGCGCTTGCTGGGTTCCACAAAGGCTTCGTGCATAGGCTTGACGGTAGTCAGGTACTGATTGATGACGCTGTCCAGACTGCGGCCCCGCTCCTTCACATCCCGCACCAGACGGCGCAGGATGCGCTCGTCGGCGTCGGTGTCCACATAGATCTTGTAGTCGAACAGGGCGCACAGCTCCGGCTCCACAAAGGGCAGGATGCCTTCCACGATCAGCACCGGTGCGGGCTCAATGTGCTGCACCTTGTCGCTGCGGTTGTGGTTGGAGTAGTCGTACACCGGGCAGTCGATGGCGCGGCCTGCCTTCAGCTCCTGCAGATGGTAGATCAGTAAAGCGTTGTCAAAAGCATCCGGGTGGTCGTAGTTCAGCTTGCAGCGCTCCTCAAAGGGCAGCTCGTCGTGGCGCTTGTAATAGCTGTCGTGAGAGATCAGGCGCACTTCATCCTCGCCAAAACGCTCCTTCAGCCGCAGAGCAAGGGTGGTCTTGCCGCTGCCGGAGCCGCCTGCAATGCCAATGATCAGATTATTCATAGGGGTCCCTCCTGCATCATCCTGCCGCTTTGGGTGGAAAAAAGGGCAGGAATGGATTATAATAGGTGCAAAGCTGCCTGTCCGGGACACAGCGCCGGGCGGGCTTGTTCCTGTACATCATAACACAAACCGGCACATTTTTACAGCCCCAGGGCTGCAAATGTGTGAGATAAGGGAAAATGCCATGCAGAAAAAACAATTTCAGCAAAATATGAAGGACAAGGTCCGGGTGTTTGAGGATGGCGGCATCCGCCTGCTCAAACGGGGACAGAAGGGCGTGGTACACGCTATTTTCAGCCGTTTTGGCCTAGTGCTGGTTCTGCTGCTTTTACAGGCGTTCGCGCTGTTCAGCCTGCTGCAGTGGTTCGGCGGGCTGCTGCCGCATTATTTTGGCGGCACCCTGCTGGTAACAGCGGCAATGATGGTCTATCTGCTCAATCAGGACATGGACAACAGCGTGCGCATTACATGGCTGGTGGTCACAGCGCTGATGCCGGTGCTGGGCGTGCCGCTGTTCTGGTACACCAAAAGTGATGTGGGCCACAATGCCCTGAAGCGCCGCCTGCTGGATCTGGAGGGCCAGACCCGCGCCCAGCTGCCGCAGAATGAGCAGACCGTGGAGCTTTTGCAGGAGCAGGCACCCGAAGCGATGCCGCTGGCACGGTATCTGCGGGGCAAGGGAGGCGGCTTTCCGGTCTATGCCGACACGGTGGCCACCTACTTCAACGGCGGCGAAGCTATGTTCGATGAAATGCTGCGCCAGCTGGAAACGGCAAAAAAGTACATCTTTCTGGAATATTTCATCGTGGATGAAGGCCTGATGTGGGGCCGCATTCTGGAAGTGCTGGCCCGCAAGGCGGCGCAGGGGGTGGATGTGCGGGTAATGTATGACGGCACCTGCGAGTTCTCCACCCTGCCGCGGGATTACCCCAGCCGGCTGGAAGCGCTGGGCATCCAGTGCAAGGTGTTCTCGCCGGTCACGCCCTTTGTTTCCACCCACTACAACTACCGCGACCACCGCAAAATTCTGGTCATTGATGGCCAGGTGGGCTTTACCGGCGGCGTGAATCTGGCAGATGAGTACATCAACCACATAGAAAAGTATGGCCGCTGGAAGGACTCGGCCCTGATGCTGGAAGGCGAAGGTGTGCGCTCCATGACGGCGCTGTTCCTGCAGATGTGGTGCATCCTGCGCCAGCCGGAGTTTGAGCAGTTCCTGTCCGATCCCATCCCGGCGGCAGCAAACGCCAAGGGCTTTGTGGTGCCCTACGGAGACTGCCCGCTGGACGGTGAGCGGGTGGGCGAAATGGTGTACATGGATATGCTCAACCGCGCCCGGAAGTATGTGCACATCATCACGCCGTATCTGATTTTAGACGGCGAGCTGGAAACGGCCCTGCGCTTTGCGGCAGAGCGCGGTGTGGATGTGCACCTGATCCTGCCCGGCAAGCCGGATAAGTGGTTCGTTTATGCACTGGCCAAGACCCACTACAAGGCGCTGATTTCTTCGGGTGTGAAGATCAGCGAGTGGCAGCCCGGCTTTACCCATGCGAAGATCGTGATCGCCGACGGCGTGGAAGCTGTGGCGGGCACCATCAATCTGGACTACCGCAGCCTGTACCATCACTTTGAAAACGCGGTCTGGATGCGCGGCACCGACTGCATTGCCAACATGGAAGCGGATTTTCAGGATACGCTCACCCGGTGCCGCAGGGTGGAGCAGACGAAAGAAAGTATCTGGCAGGGCAAAAAGCTGCTGCATCTGGCGGGCATCCTGCTCAAGTTCATTGCGCCGCTGGTGTGAAAGACTTCCTCCGTTATGGCTGCGTAATCAGACTGGAGAAGCTCTGAATACAAAAAGGCCCACTGCCTTTCGACAGCGGGCCTTTTGTTACCGATTTAAATAAAAATCAGCGCTTAGTTCTGCTTCATGCGAGCAAAGCAGTCAGAGCAGTAGACCGGACGATCCTCACGGGGCTGGAAGGGGACCTTGCAAGCCTTGCCGCAAGCTGCGCAGACAGCATCGAACATCTGACGCTCACCGCTGTTGCTGTGTGCGCCGCCGTTCTTGCGGGCGTCACGGCAGGGCTTGCAGCGCTGGGGCTGATTCTCGAAGCCGCGAGATGCGTAGAACTCCTGCTCACCAGCAGTCCAAACAAATTCCTTACCGCAGTCCTTGCAGACCAGAGTCTTGTCTTCAAACATAGTAGTATCTCCTCTTTAGTTAGTTCTTGCCCACGGAAGGATTGTAACCATACCTTTGGTTTTGGGACCATCGCGCTGATCAGTAAGCTTACCAGGGGCTTGAATGAATGGACGTCCTCCAATTGAGGACTTTTCTATTGTACCGTTCTTTTTGAAATTTGTCAACCAAAAAACAACCATTCGCCTTGTTATTTGTATAGATAGCACAATCCGACAGGGCTGATTTGGGTAAAATAACTGCCGGAAGATGAAAAAGGGGCTGCCGCACATTCCGTGCAGCAGCCCCCTGCAAAGCCCTTTGGAAAACGATTACTTCTCGAGGACTTCCTTGGTGTCGCGGGCGATCATCAGCTCCTCGTCGGTAGCGATGACCAGAGTGCGCACCTTTGCGCCCCAGGCAGTGATCTCGCACACATCGCCCACGGGGTGCTTGTTCTTCTCGGTATCGATGCGGATGCCCAGCCAATCCATGTGGTGGCAGACCTTTGCACGGGCAATTGCGTCGTGCTCGCCGATGCCGCCGGTGAAGACGATGGCATCCACGCCGCCCATTGCAGCGATGTAAGCGCCAACGGTCTTCTTGATCTGGTAGTTCAGCATGTCGGAAGCCAGCTGTGCGCGCTTGTTGCCGGCAGCAGCTGCCTCTTCCACGTCACGCTTGTCGCTGGAAACACCGGAGATGCCCAGCAGGCCGGACTTCTTGTTCAGGATCTCGTCCAGCTCGTGGCCGGTGATGTTCAGGGTGTACTTCAGGTAGTTGACCACAGAGGGGTCCAGGTCGCCGCAGCGGGTGCCCATCATCAGGCCGGCCAGCGGGGTCATGCCCATGGAGGTGTCCACGACCTTGCCCTGATCCACAGCGGCAATGGAGGAACCGTTGCCCAGATGGCAGGTGATCAGCTTCAGGCGCTCAATGGGCTCTTCCAGATACTCGGCAGCCTTGTGGGCAACGTACTTGTGGCTGGTGCCGTGGAAGCCGTAGCGGCGCACGCCGTACTTCTCGTAGTACTCATACGGAATGGCGTACATATAAGCCTTCGGAGGCATGGTGCTGTGGAAAGCGGTATCGAACACAGCCACCATGGGGATGTTGCCGAACACCTTGCGTGCGGCCTCGATGCCCAGAATGCCGGCGGGGTTGTGCAGGGGAGCCAGAGGGCTCAGCTCGCGGATGGTCTCGATGACCTCGTCGGTGATCAGGCAGCTCTCCTTGAACTTCTCGCCGCCGTGCACGACACGGTGACCGATGGCATCGATCTCGCTGACGTCGTTGATGCACTTGCCCTCGCCGGTGGTCATCTTCTTCACGACCTCGGCAAAAGCCTCGGTGTGGGTGGGGAAGATGGCGGGCGTGGTGGCCTTGTGGCCGTTGGCCTCGTGGGTGATCATGCTGCTTTCCATGCCAATGCGCTCGCACAGGCCCTTGCACAGCACCTTCTCGCCGTCCATATCGATCAGCTGATACTTCAGGGAAGAAGAGCCGCAGTTAATAACCAGAACTTTCATCTGTGTTGCCTCCTGTATGTTTTTGGTCTGCCCTCTTTTTAAACCTGAGGACAGAATTTTACAGATTCCTGTGTTTATTATATAATAGGGTGGGCGGCTTTTCAAGCCGCAACCCGGGCAAAGCGGTAAAGCTTGTGTACAAGGTTTTTGTACATCCTGCCCACAAATGCGCAAAACCACTGCAGTTTTCTGTATATACGATATAAATTTAACAATCTTTCCGAGGGCGCAGCAGCCCTGCAGAGGAGCTTATCTATGAAATTTGCCGGTATCATTGCAGAGTACGACCCCTTTCACAACGGCCATGCATGGCAGCTGGCGCAGGCAAAAGCGCTGGGAGCACAGCATGTGGCGGTGGCCATGAGCTGCGGGCTGACCCAGCGCGGCGCACTGCCGCTGCTGCCGGAAGCGGTGCGGGTGCAGGCCGCCCTGCAGTGCGGGGCAGATCTGATATTTGCGCTGCCTGCGCCCTGTGCCTGCGCGGGGGCAGAGGCTTTTGCCCGGGCGGGGGTGCGCATCCTTGCCGCCGCCGGGTGCAATGCGCTGGTGTTCGGGGCAGAGACGCCGGACGCAGCCCTGCTGATGGAAGCTGCCCGGGTGCTGTGCAGCGCAGCCTACCGCACCGAGCTGAAACGCCAGCTTGCAGCCGGTGCCCGCAGCTTTGCCGCTGCGCGGCAGGCAGCGGTGGAAACGCTCTGCCCGGGCACGGCACTGGCCGCGCTGTTGGATAAGCCCAACAACAATCTGGCAGTAGAATACTGCAAGGCCATTCTGGAACAGGAGGTACCCATGACCCCGGTGCCGCTGCCCCGCGTGGGGGCGGGCCACGGGCAGGCCCTTGCCGAAAGCGGCCACGCACAGTTTGCCAGTGCCAGCGCGCTGCGCGCCCTCTGGGCAGAGCAGGGCGCGGATGCGCTGACTTCTTATGTGCCGGAAAAAGCACTGGAACTGTATAAAAAAGCGGAAATTGACGGAATGTATATCGACTGCACCGCTGCGGGCCGGTGTGAGCTGGCTCTGCTGCGGGCGGCCTGTGCACGACCGGAACCTTTTGCCGCAGTGCGGGGCGTTTCCGAGGGATTGGACCACCGGTTGGAAAACGCCGTGCGCAGCTGCACCGGCCTGCCCCAGCTGCTGGACGCGCTGACCACTGTGCGTTACCCCCGGGCCCGGATGCGCCGTCTTGCCATGGATGCGGCGTTGGGCTATGCGGCGGAGACCGTGCCTGCCCTGCCGCCCTATCTGCATTTGCTGGGGGCAAGGCGGGAAGCACTTGTGCTGCTGAAGCATGCATCCCTGCCGCTGAGCCACTCGCTGGCAAAGCTGGAAAAAGAAAACGATGCCTGCACCCGCATGGCGGCGGCACAGGCAGGAGCCAGCGATTTTGGCGCACTGTGCCGCCGGGTGCCCGGGCCGATGGGGGGAGTATATCGTCAAAAAATTATCTTTTTGACGAATTGACAAAAAATAATCGAAGAAATTTTATTCAGAAACACTTGTGCCCGGACGGTTTGTGGTGTATGATTAAAGCAATGCAATGTTGGATACAACAAATGAGAACGGAATCAGAAAACCGCACGCAATAAGGAGGAAACTTCATGGCACTTCACGTTCTGGACGAAGCCAACCGCTGTCTGGGCTGCAAAAAGCCGCTGTGCCAGCAGGGCTGCCCCATCCACACCAACATCCCGGAGGTCATTCGGCTGCTCAAGGCAAACCAGATGGACGAAGCTGGCAGAATGCTGTTTGAGAATAACCCGCTGACCACCGTTTGTGCGTTGGTGTGCAACCACGAGAACCAGTGCGAGGGCCACTGCGTGCGCAACCGGATGCCCAGCCACGACCCGGTGCACTTCTCCATTATTGAGGACTACATTTCCACGACCTACGCCAACAAAATGACCGCCGGCCCTGCCCCCAAAAACGGCATGAAGGCGGCAGTCGTTGGCTCCGGCCCGGCGGGCCTGACCATTGCGGTGCTGCTGGCACGCTGGGGCTACGATGTGACCATCTTTGATGCCCGCGATAAAATTGGCGGCGTCATGCGCTACGGCATCCCCAACTATCGCCTGCCGGACAGCGTGCTGGACGATTTCCAGTACCGCCATCTGGAGCTGAAGGGCATCAAGGTTCGGCCCAACACCACCATCGGCAAGACCATCACCATCGATGATCTGTTCCGCGACGGCTACAAGAGCGTGTTCATCGGTGCCGGTCTGTGGAAGGCCAACGCCATGCATATCAAGGGTGAGACGCTGGGAAATGTAGCCTTTGGCATCGATTATCTGGCAAACTCCAAGGCGTTCCGTCTGGGCAGCGATGTTGCGGTGATCGGCGTGGGCAACTCTGCCATGGACTGCGCCCGCACCGCCATCCGCAACGGCGCCCGCCACGTCACCTGCTATGCCCGCCGCGACGAGAGCTGCATCAGTGCTTCCGAGTACGAGGTGAGCTATGCAAAGCTGGAGGGCGTGGGCTTCCGCTTCTGCAAAGCACCGGTGGAGATCCGCGAGAACGGCCTGATCTGCCGCGATACCGTCAAGGGCGAAGATGGCAGGTTCACTCAGGTGGAGGGCAGTGAGATTTTCTACCCCCACACCGGCGTGATCGTGTCGGTCAGCCAGGGCTCGGAGAGCAACCTCGTCAAGACCACTACCGGCATCGAGACCAACCAGAAGGGTCTGCTCACCGTCAGCGAGGACGGCAGCACCACCCGCGAGGGCGTATTTGCCGGCGGCGATGCCGTGATGGGCGCACGCACCGTGGTGGAGGCGGTGGCTGTGGCCAAGAAGGTGGCCGAGAGCATGGATGCCTACATGAAGAGCCTGCCTGCAGAAGAAGTGGCTGACCCCTATGCCAATATCCCGGTGTTCCAGACCCCCACCTCGGACGTGCTGGCAAAGCAGGAGATCTGACGAAATAAAGACAAACTTGGAAGAAACTGTAAAGCTTTTGCGTCTTTGCCGATCTTTGCCGCTCCGTTTGTTGACGGGGCGGCTTTTGCCTTGTATACTATTCATATACTTGTTTATGATTTGTACAAACTGGATATAAAACGGCGAAAGGCGGTGGACGCTATCCTGAAAGCATCCCTCCCGAAACTGCGGGAAAAACTATTGGAAGCGCTGCAGGCAGTGCTGCCCATTGCAGCCATCGTGCTGGTGCTCTGCTTTACCATTGCGCCGGTGTCGCCCAGCATCCTGCTGTGCTTTTTGCTGGGGGCAGCTATGATCGTGGTGGGCATCATGTTCTTCACACTGGGCGCAGAGATGAGCATGACCCCCATGGGCGAGCGCGTGGGTGCGGTGATCACCAAAAGCCGGAAGCTGCCGGTGATCTTGGGCATCGGCTTTCTGCTGGGCTTCCTCATCACCATTTCGGAGCCGGACCTGCAGGTGCTGGCAAATCAGGTGCCCTCCATCCCGAACCGCACCCTTATTTTATCGGTGGCGGCGGGCGTGGGCCTGTTTCTGGTGTTTGCCTTCCTGCGTATGCTCATTGGCATCTCGCTGCCAAAGCTGCTGGTGCTGTTCTACGGCATGATCTTTCTTCTGGCGGCGTTTGTGCCCAAGGAATTTCTTGCTGTGGCCTTTGACTCCGGCGGTGTGACCACCGGCCCCATGACTGTGCCCTTTATCATGGCGCTGGGCGTGGGTGTTTCGTCCATCCGCGGCGACCGCCACGCGGCGGACGACAGCTTTGGTCTGGTGGCCATGTGCTCCATCGGCCCCATTCTGGCAGTGCTCATTCTGGGCATCGTGTTCCGCGCTTCGGACAGCACCTATATCCCGCCGGTGCTGCCGGAGGTGAGCGACTCGGTGGAGCTGTGGCAGCTGTTCCATGTCAGCCTGCCTACGTATCTGGAAGAGATTGCTGTCTCGCTGCTGCCCATCATCGTGATGTTCGGCATTTTTCAATTTGTGGCTCTGCACATGGATCGCCGGTCGCTGGGCCGCATTGCGGTGGGCCTTGCGTATACCTACGTGGGCCTTGTGCTGTTCCTCACCGGCGCAAATGTGGGCTTTATGCCCGCCGGTAATTATCTGGGTCAGGTGCTGGCCGGGCAGAGCTTCCGCTGGATCATCATTCCCATTGGAATGCTCATCGGTTACTTCATCGTCAAGGCCGAGCCGGCCGTCTATGTGCTGAACAAGCAGGTGGAAGAGGTGACCGATGGTGCCATTTCGGCCAAGGCCATGGGCACGGCCCTCTCGGCAGGTGTTTCCATCTCGGTGGGCCTTGCCATGGTGCGGGTGCTCACCGGCGTTTCCATCCTGTGGTTCCTCGTGCCGGGCTATGTGTTTGCCATCGGCATCTCCTTTGTGGTGCCAAAGCTGTTCACTGCCATTGCATTTGACGCGGGCGGCGTGGCATCTGGCCCCATGACAGCCACCTTCCTGCTGCCGCTGGCACAGGGTGCCTGCGTGGCCGTGGGCGGCAATATCGTCACCGACGCTTTCGGCGTGGTGGCCATGGTGGCCATGACCCCGCTCATTACGGTGCAGCTGATGGGCCTTGTGGCACAGCTGCGCACCCGCAAGGCCCGGCGGCTGCAGCCTGCGGCCATGGGTGTGGCCTTTGCCGGACTGCCGGACGATGATATCATTGAACTGTAAGGAGGGCTCGGCATGAGTTCGTTGTTTTTGATGGTGACCATCACCGACCGCCGCTCCACCGATGCCTTTTTGCAGCTGTACCAGCAGCGCGGCGTGGATGTGAACCTGCGCACGGTGGGCAGCGGCACAGCGGTGCGGGAAACGCTGGCCACGCTGGGTCTGGAAAAGACCGAGAAGGCGGTGCTGCTGGCGGTGGTGACAGAGGATACATGGAAGGCCGTCCGGACAGACCTGCGCCGCAAAATGCGCATCGACGTGCCGGGCACCGGCATTGCATTCACGGTGCCGCTGAGCAGCATCGGCGGCAGAAGGGCGCTGATGTTCCTCACCCAGCACCAGCCGCTGACATTGAAGGAGGAGAGCACCTTGAAGGATACCCGTTACGAACTGCTGCTGGTAATCGCCAATCAGGGCCACACCGGCACCATTATGGATGCCGCCCGCGCCGCAGGTGCCGGCGGTGGCACGGTGATCCACGCCAAGGGTACCGGCATGGAAGGCGCAGCCCAGTTCCTTGGCGTGGAGCTGGTGAATGAAAAAGAGCTGGTGCTCATCGTGGCCCGCACGCCGGAAAAGAACCGCATCATGAAAGCCATCATGGACGGTGCCGGGCCAAAGGCGGGCGCGATCGTGTTCTCGCTGCCGGTGACGGATACCGCCGGTCTGCGTCTGCTGGAGGACGAGGAACCGGTGCAGGAGACCGCTGCGCAGTAAACAACAAAATGTAATTTATTCCGGGACTATTCCGCATTTATGGGCGAAACGCTTGATAAATGCGGATTTTTTCGTTATCATAGAAGAAAGAAATTCAAGAATGAGGGACAAAAGATGATAAAGCTTTCATATGAGCAGCAGATCGCATTCAATTCGCTGTCCATCATCGTGGGCAATGCACTGTATGCGCTCACGGTGGTGCTGTTTCTTGTGCCGTCAGGCCTGATCACCGGCGGTGCCACCGGCATCGCACTGGGCATCAACCGTGCATTGGGACTGCCGGTGTCCGGTGTGCTGTTCGTCATCAACATGACCATGCTTACGGTGGGCTGGGTGCTGCTGGGGCGGCGCTTTGCCATCACCACCATTGCCAGCACCGTGCTCAGCCCCCTGTTTCTGGCCCTGTGGGAGCGGGTGTTCACAGGCTTTGTGCTCACCGATGATCTGGTGCTCAACACCATTTTTGCAGGCCTCGGCGTAGGCGTTTCGCTGGGCATCACCATCCGGGCAGGCGCATCCACCGGCGGCATGGACATCCCTCCGCTGGTGCTGAACAAATATTTCCACATCCCGGTGTCGGCCAGTATGCTGGTGTTCGATATGCTCATCCTCTGCCTGCAGGCGGCGTTCAGCCCGCTGCAGCAGTGTCTGTACGGCATCGTGATGGTGATCGTGTATACGGTGGTGCTGGACAAGGTGCTCATCTTCGGCACTACCCGCACCGAGGTAAAGATCATCAGTCAGCACGCCGATGATATCCGCGAGGCCATTTTCATCCAGCTGGACCGCGGTGTGACCGTGCTGCATGGCGAGGGAGGCTACAGCCACGAGCCGGAGCAGGTGCTGCTGAGCATCGTGAGCAACCGCCAGCTGCCGAAGCTGGAAAAGCTGGCCCATGCCATCGACCCCACCTGCTTTATGATCGTGAGCCATGTGACCGAGGTGAGCGGGCGCGGCTTCTCGCTGGATAAGAATTACCAGTAAACGCTGAAAATCCCAGCAGATACTTGAAAAACAGTACCGGTTTAGGGTATAGTATAGAAGAACGGTAGGTTATGCCGTGATTTTACCCAACAGGAAAGGAAAACCATCATGTTTGATATTTTCAATATGCTCAAAAAGGAAGAACACAAGGACGCAAAGCAGGTGACCCGCGAGACCATCATCGGCGATATCCTGGATATGGACCAGACCACCGCTCCCTACTTCATGGAGATCGGCATGCACTGCCTGGGCTGCCCTGCATCCCGCGGCGAGAGCATCGAGGAGGCCTGTGCTGTCCACGGCGTGGACTGCGATGAGCTGATCGAGAAGCTGAACGAGCATCTGGCCGCAAAGAAGGCATAAATTGCTGCCCACACTGGATGCGCGTCTGGCTGCCGCCGCAGAGTTTGTGCGGCCGGGAGAGCCGGTGGCAGACATCGGCTGCGACCACGGCAAGCTGACGGCGGTGCTGGCGGCTTCGGGAAAATACCCGAAGGTGATCGGTGCCGACCTGCGGCCCGGCCCGCTGGCAAAGGCAGAGCAGACGCTGGAACATGCAGGCTGTAAAGACCGCGCTGAGCTTCGGCTTGGCGACGGTCTTTCTGTGCTTACGGAGAACGAAGTAGACAGCATCGTGCTGGCGGGCGTTTCCGCCCAGACCACTTGGGAAATTTTAGAGAAAGCCCCGTGGGTGTTTACCGTGGGAGGGCCGCGGATCATCATGATCCCGGCCACCCGCCACGACGCGCTGCGCCGCTGGTTGTGGGAGCATGGCTTCTCCTTTGCAGCCGACCGCCCGGTGCAGGCGGCGGGCCGCTGGTACGCGGTGATGGCCGCGGACTACAACGGCAG
>ERZ779762.608-NODE-608-length-22889-cov-2.954673_pt1 | contig 22889 bp, 17 predicted proteins | sample MGYA00511887_ERZ779762 | MGnify/ENA primary metagenome ERZ779762 (study PRJEB29588, sample SAMEA2163052) | human gut metagenome | biome: human gut; feature: human-associated habitat; material: faeces | place: Denmark | collected 2008/2010 ...
TCTTAAATGCATTATTTACGAGGATTGCTATAAGACATACAGAATAAGGGAAAGATGAACAGCCAGACTTATCTAAAATGGGGCGGATGCAATCAGGCAACTGCCCCATTGCTTATGAAAAAGCTTTCTGTTATAATAAAAAAGTCAGATGGGAATTTTAGAAAACAAGAAAGCATCAGGTGATTAAATGGAAAATACAAAATCACAAAAAAAGTCGTATTCAACAGCATCTTCCAAGAGCAGGGCGCGTCGAAAAACAAAAACAGATTATTATGATTACAGTCTGGTAGCAGTTATTGTACTGCTGACTTGTTTTGGGCTTATCATGCTGTACAGTACAAGCTCCTATATGGCTCAGATAAATTACGGAAGCGACATGTATTTTTTTAAAAAACAGGCCATCATCAGCGTGGCATGTATTATCATGGCACTGATCATTTCCAGGCTCAATTATCGGATACTGAACCGTTTTAGCACAGCTTTGTATGTAGCGGCACTGGTGTTGATGGCACTGGTAAAAACACCGCTGGGGCAGTCTTCTCATGGTGCCCAGAGATGGCTGAATCTTGGACCGGTTCAGTTCCAGCCGGCAGAGCTTGCCAAGATAGCAATTATTGTCTGCCTCCCATATATGATCGTGCATATGGGAAAGAAAGTCCATACCTTAAAGGGCTGTATGGTTCTTGCTGTTGTGGGAGGCGGACTGGCACTGGCTGCATATGTATTTACGGACAATCTGAGTACAGCAATTATTATTTTCTGTATTACTGCAGGACTGATTTTTGTGGCTCACCCGGATATTAAGATTTTTATTATTATTGCAGGTGTTGTTATTGCGCTGGCAGTGATCGGAGTCATTTTTCTGAATGCAACAGTGAGTGTTGATGGAAGTGGAAGCTTTCGTCTGAGACGAATCATGGTATGGCTTCATCCGGAAGAATATGCGGACAGTTGGGGATATCAGACAATTCAGGCATTGTATGCGATTGGCTCGGGAGGATTTTTTGGCAGAGGACTTGGAAACAGTATTCAGAAGCTGGGAAGTGTACCTGAGGCACAGAATGACATGATTTTTTCAATTATCTGTGAAGAACTGGGGATTTTTGGAGGTCTTATCGTGCTGATGCTTTATGCATATCTGTTATACAGGCTGTTTGTTATTGCACAGAATGCACCGGATATGTTTGGCTCACTTATGGTCAGTGGGATTTTTATTCACATAGCATTGCAGGTTATTCTTAATATTGCGGTTGTTGTAAACCTTATGCCGAATACAGGTGTCACTCTTCCGTTTATCAGTTATGGAGGTACGTCGATCGTATTCCTTATGGCAGAGATGGGACTTGCGCTGAGTGTGGCAAGGCAGATTAAATTTGAGGAATAAAAAATGTAATAAAATAGTGCTTGACAAACAGGAGGGAAGAATATATACTTTGAACATCAAAGTAATCAATCCCGATAAAACCAAATCTGAATAAATGAGACGTATTTACTGGTCTGACGGATGATAAGGTTGAAAACAAGAAAAGGCAGAATCATCATCTGCTTAACAAAAATAATAAAAAACAAGTGATAACCGGAGCATGAAAAAGAGAAGCATTCCGGGGCTTGAATTAAAGGAGAAGAAAAAATTATGTTAGAAAAAATGAGTGAAATGATCGCAGAGCAGTTAAATTGTGATGCAGCAGGAATTACTGCTGAAACTTCTTTCAAGGATGATCTTGGCGCAGATTCACTTGACCTGTTTGAGCTGGTTATGGCTCTGGAAGATGAATACAATATTGAGATCCCGGCTGAAGATCTTACAGATTTAACAACAGTCGGAGCTGTTATGGATTATCTGAAAAACAAAGGCGTAGAGGCTTAATCATATAGAAATGACAAATAACTCCTTGGAGCCAGAGATGGCTTCGGGGAGAATTTTTTGACATTATAATTTGAATATCAAAATATTTTAAACTAAAATAATTTGCAATCAGAAACAAATTGTTATCATCTGATATAAACATAAAAATAAAGGAAAGGAAAATAATATGTCTAAAATTGCATTTGTATTTCCGGGACAGGGTGCACAGTATACAGGAATGGCGAAAGATTTTTATGAAAAATATGCTGTAAGTCGCGAAGTATTTGAAAGCGCATCAAAAGCCTCCGGACTTGATGTGAAAGCTTTATGCTTTGAAGAAAATGACAGATTAAATATTACAGAATATACACAGATTGCCATGCTGACAGCAGAAATCGCAATCTTAAGAGCTGTAGAGGAAGCCGGAATCAGGTCTCAGGTAAATGCTGGACTGAGCCTTGGAGAATACGGAGCACTGGTGGCCTCCGGTGTTATGAAGGAAGAGGATGCATTTACTGTAGTGCGAAAAAGAGGAATTTTTATGCAGGAGGCATATCCTACAGGTGGTGCAATGTCCGCTGTTCTTGGAACAGATGCAGAGCTGATCGAAAAAATCTGCAATGAGACACAGGGAATTGTATCCATTGCAAATTATAACTGTCCGGGACAGATTGTGATCACAGGCGAGGAGACAGCAGTTGCAGCAGCAGGGGAGGCATTAAAGGCAGCAGGCGCCAGACGTGTGATTCCTCTTAAAGTCAGTGGCCCATTTCACTGTGAGCTTCTCAAAGGCGCAGGGGAAAAACTGGGACAGGAACTTGAGAAGGTAAAAATCCAGTCATTTACAGTACCTTATGTGACAAATGTAACTGCACAGTATGTGACAGGACCGGAGCAGGTAAAGGAATTGCTTGTCAGCCAGGTTTCATCCTCTGTGCGCTGGCAGCAGTGTGTAGAACAGATGATTGATGATGGTGTAGATACTTTTATTGAGATTGGACCGGGAAAAACTCTGACAGGATTTCTCAAAAAGATCAACAGAAATGTAAAAGCATTACATGTTGAGAAAACAGAAGATCTGGATGAAGTGAGAAAGGAGTGTCTGTAAAATGCTGAAAAATAAAATTGCCCTGATTACAGGTGCAGGACGTGGAATCGGACGAGCCATTGCTATTGCTCTTGCAAAGGAAGGTGCAGAGGTGGTTATCAATTACAATGGTTCTGAAGAGAGAGCGAAGGAAGTAAAACAGACCATCGAAGAAAACGGTGGAAAAGCTTCCATATATAAATGCAATGTCAGTGATTTCGCAGCCTGTGAAGCAATGATTAAAGATATAGTTAAAGAATATGGACACCTTGATATTCTGGTTAATAATGCAGGAATTACCAAAGATGGTCTGATCATGAAAATGAAAGAAGAGGATTTCGATTCTGTACTTAATGTAAACCTGAAAGGCACATTCAATACAATCCGTCACAGTGCCCGTCAGATGCTGAAACAGAGAAGTGGAAAGATCATCAATATTTCTTCTGTTTCCGGAATCCTCGGAAATGTGGGCCAGGCAAATTATGCTGCATCCAAAGCAGGTGTGATCGGTCTGACAAAAACAATGGCAAGAGAGCTGGGCAGCCGGGGAATTACGGTAAATGCCATTGCACCCGGATTTGTAGACACAGAGATGACAGAAGTACTCTCAGAAGAAATCAGGGAAAATGCATGTAAGCAGATTATCCTGGGACGTTTCGGAAAACCGGAGGATATTGCAAATACAGCGGTATTTCTGGCATCAGACAAAGCAGACTATATTACAGGACAGGTCATCAGCGTAGATGGCGGTATGAACGTATAAATAAGGAGAACAAAATGAGAAGAGTTGTAATTACAGGTATGGGAGCAATCACTCCGGTAGGCCTTAGTGTAGAAGAATTCTGGAACAGCGTAAAAGAAGGAAAAACAAACTTTGCAGAAGTAACACGTTTTGATTCCACAAATTACAGAGCGCATATGGCAGCAGAGATCAACAATTTTAATCCAAAGGATTATATGGATTTCAAATCTGCAAAACGTATGGAGCTTTTCAGCCAGTATGCGGTAGCAGCAGCAAAAGAAGCTATTGAGCAGTCCGGACTGGATATGACAAAAGAAGATCCCTTCCGTGTAGGCTGTAGCGTGGGAAGTGGTATCGGAAGTATGCAGGTGGTAGAGAAATCCTGCGAAATTCTCAACACAAAGGGACCAGGAAGACTGAATCCTCTGATGATTCCTCTTCTGATCTCCAATATGGCATCCGGAAATGTTTCCATTCAGTTTGGACTCCGCGGAAAGAACATTAATGTTGTAACTGCCTGTGCAACAGGAACCCACAGCATTGGAGAAGCATACCGTACTATTCAGTGCTCTGATGCAGATGTTATGGTTGCAGGTGGAACGGAAGCAGCTATCACACCAACAGGCTTTGGTGGTTTTGCGGCACTGACAGCATTGACCTCATCCACAGATCCTGAGAGATGTTCCATCCCTTTTGACAAAGAAAGAAGCGGTTTTGTAATGGGTGAGGGTGCCGGCGTGGTAGTTCTGGAAGAACTGGAGCATGCCAAAGCACGTGGAGCGAAAATCCTTGGCGAGGTTGTCGGATATGGTGCAACAGGAGATGCTTATCACATTACATCCCCTGCAGAGGACGGTTCCGGTGCTGCCAAAGCTATGGAATGGGCTGTAAAAGAAGCAGGAATTTCCACAGATGATGTATGGTATGTAAACGCACATGGTACAAGCACACATCATAATGATTTATTTGAAACAATTGCCATTAAGAAAACATTTGGTGAACACGCAAAAGAAATGAAAATAAATTCTACAAAATCTATTACAGGACATCTTCTGGGAGCTGCCGGTGCAGTGGAAGTGATCACCTGTGTAAAAGAACTTCAGGAAGGCCTGATCCATCAGACTGTTGGTTATAAGGTGCCGGATGAACAGTGTGACCTGGATTATGTAGGAAACGGTAATGTAAAGATGGATATCAAATATGCACTTACCAATTCTCTTGGCTTTGGCGGACATAACGCATCCTTACTTATTAAAAAGTACGAAGACTGATCACGCAGATAATAAATGGTATGGTGATTTTGAAAACAATATACGACAGTGATCTTATAATATAGCTATTTCAGCAGGAGGAAATAAATGGAACTGGCAAATATATTAGAACTGATCCACGCAGTCAGCGATTCAGATCTCACAGAATTTAACCTGCAGGACGATACCTTAAATATTTCCATGTCAAAAGAGAAAACAATTGTACAGCAGATGGCAGTCAATACTGATCCGGCAGATGCTCAGCAGTATCAGCCGGTAGTGCAGCAGGCTGTACATGTAGAATCCGTCAATGCTGTTAACGATGAAGTACAGACAGGAAGTGTGGTAAAATCTCCTCTTGTAGGTACCTATTATGCAGCATCTTCTCCGGAAAATCCCCCCTTTGTAAAAGTAGGAGATAAAGTAAGCAAAGGTCAGGTCCTTGGCATTGTGGAAGCAATGAAGCTGATGAACGAGATTGAATCAGAATTTGATGGTACAGTAAAAGAAATCCTTGTAGAAAACGAGCAGATGGTAGAGTTCGGACAGCCGATGTTTGTGATAGAATAGAAGAAGGAGGTAAAAAACTATGAAACTTACAACAAAAGAAATCATGGAGATCATTCCCCACAGACACCCGTTCCTCCTGATTGATACTATTGAAGAACTGGTGCCGGGTGTGAAGGCAACAGGAAAGAAATGTGTTACCTATAATGAGCCGCATTTTGCAGGACACTTCCCACAGGAACCGGTTATGCCGGGAGTTCTGATCGTTGAAGCGCTTGCGCAGACAGGTGCAGTTGCAATTCTGAGTAAACCGGAAAATAAAGGAAAGATCGCATATTTTGCATCGATCAACAATGCAAAATTCAAGAACAAGGTAGTTCCCGGAGATACCCTTACTCTCGAAGTAGAGATCATTAAGGAAAAAGGTCCCATGGGAGTGGGAAAAGCAAAAGCAACAAACCAGGACGGTAAGGTAGCAGTGATCGCAGAGCTGACTTTTGCAGTAGGAGCATAACAGATGTTTAATAAAATTTTGATCGCCAATCGTGGTGAAATTGCAGTGAGGATCATCCGGGCATGTCGTGAGATGGGAATCCGCACAGTAGCCGTATACTCAGAAGCAGACAGAGATGCCCTGCATACCCAGCTTGCAGATGAAGCAGTATGCATCGGAAAGGCACAGTCATCAGACAGCTATCTGAACATGGAGCGAATCTTAAGTGCTACCATTGCCACAAAAGCAGAAGCAATCCACCCGGGATTCGGATTTCTCTCAGAGAACAGCCGTTTTGTGGAAATGTGTGAGAAATGTAATGTGGCATTTATTGGTCCTTCCGCAGAAGTAATTTCCAGAATGGGAAATAAATCTGAGGCGAAAAACACAATGCGGAAAGCTAAAGTCCCGGTAGTGCCCGGCACAAAGGAACCGGTCTACACAGTAGAGCAGGCTTTGGAAGCTGTAAAGGAAATCGGTTTTCCGGTCATGATCAAAGCATCAGCAGGCGGCGGTGGAAAAGGAATGCGTGTAGCCGGAAATGAACAGGAATTTGCCAAATTGTTTGAGACAGCACAGCAGGAGTCGGTCCATTCCTTCTCCGATAATACCATGTATCTGGAACGGTTTGTGGAGAATCCCAGACATGTTGAAGTGCAGATTCTTGCGGATAAATACGGAAATGTAGTTCATCTGGGAGAACGAGACTGCTCTGTTCAGAGACGTCACCAGAAAATGATCGAAGAGTCTCCATGTATCGCAATCTCTGATGATCTGAGAAAGAAAATGGGTGAGACAGCAGTACGGGCAGCAAAGGCAGCAGGCTATGAAAGTGCAGGAACCATAGAATTTCTTCTGAATCAGTCCGGAGAATTTTATTTCATGGAAATGAACACCCGTATACAGGTGGAACACCCTATCACAGAGGCTGTCACAGGCGTTGACCTTGTAAAGCAACAGCTCCTTATCGCATCAGGACAGAGATTGTCTATAAAGCAGGAGGATATAAAGCTGACAGGTCATGCAATAGAGTGCCGTATAAATGCGGAAAATCCGCTTCTTGATTTCAGACCGTCACCTGGCAGGATAAAGTCGCTCTTTATCCCAGGAGGCCCTGGAATAAGAGTAGATACCGCAGTTTATCAGGGCTATGAGATACCGCCTTATTACGATTCCATGATAGGCAAGCTCATTGTTCACGGTAAGAATAGAGAAGAAGCTATTGCAAAAATGACATGGGCACTGTCTGAGTTTATCGTGGACGGCGTTGCAACCAATGTTGATTTCCAGCTTAAGCTTATAAGACGCCCGGAGTTTTTAGAGGGCAATTACGATAACGGTTTTCTTAACCGTACCGACATTTTGGCAGATGAGAGGAGTAAGGAATAATGCTTGAAGATCTGTTTTCTGTCGTTAAAGTAAGATTTAACGGCGATAAGGCGGACGATGACAAGAAAAAGACCGATATCCCAAAGGGTCTGCTTTTCAAGTGTCCAAGATGCAGAAACGTCACTTTTATGGAGGAGTTTCAGGCAAACGGCAAGGTTTGTCCTCACTGTAACTATCATTCAAGACTTACCGCAAAAGAACGGCTTGATATCACCATAGATAAGGGTAGCTTTGAGGAATTTGATAAGGATATGGTATCAAAAAATCCTATAGATTTCCCTGACTATGAAGCAAAACAGCAGGCTTTGAGAGAAAAGACCGGTCTTAAAGACGCCGTTATCACAGGAAAGGCTGCCATAAGAGGCGAGAAGATAGTTATAATCGTTATGGATTCCAACTATATGATGGCTTCCATGGGCAGTGTTGTGGGCGAAAAGATAACACGAGCTATCGAATACGCCACCGCAAATAGGCTCCCTGTTATCGCATTCACAGCCTCAGGCGGAGCAAGAATGCAGGAGGGTATAGTTTCCCTTATGCAAATGGCGAAAACGAGCGGTGCTGTGGCTAGACATAACCAAGCAGGTCTGCTTTATATCGCAGTTATGACCGACCCTACCACGGGCGGTGTAACAGCTTCCTTTGCGTCACTGGGCGATATCATAATCGCAGAGCCAAAGGTGCTTATCGGATTTGCAGGCAGACGTGTCATAGAGGGTACTATCAAGCAGAAGCTTCCTGACGATTTTCAGTCTGCCGAGTTCATGCTTGAAAACGGCTTTGTTGATATGATAGTTGAGCGAAAGAAAATGAGAAGAGTTCTCGCTCATATACTCAGACTTCATAAGCCAGCAAAGGAGGTGTCCTCAAATGAGTGAGCTGACAGCTTGTCAAAGACTTGATATAATCAGACACAAGGGCAGACCGACTGCCAAGGACTATATCCCTCTTATATTCGACGATTTCTTTGAGATGCATGGAGACAGACTTTTTGGTGATGACGGTGCTGTTATGGGCGGCATAGCCTATTTTAAGGGCATACCTGTTACAGTTATCGCAGAGGTAAAGGGCAGAGATCTTGCAGAAAATCAGAAGTGCAATTTCGGTATGCCCCACCCGGAGGGCTATAGAAAGGCTCTCAGACTTGCAAGGCAGGCTGAGAAGTTCCATAGACCTGTTATATGCCTTGTTGATACAGCAGGCGCATTCTGCGGCGTAGAAGCTGAGAAGCGTGGTCAGGGCGAAGCGATAGCCAAAAACATCATGGAGTTCATGACCCTCAAGACTCCTGTTATCTCCATAATACTCGGAGAAGGCGGCTCGGGAGGAGCGCTGGCTCTTGCAGTGTGCGATGAGCTTGCAATGCTTGAAAACGCTATCTATTCGGTAATATCACCGAGAGGCTTTGCAAGTATCCTGTGGAAGGATTCCACAAGAGAGCGTGAGGCGTGCGATATAATGAAGATAACCGCCGAGGATCTTACAAGACTTGGCGTGTGCGACCATATAATTTCCGAAGCCGACGGCGGCGCACATAACGACCCACAGCTCACTGCGGAGAATATCTCTGACTATATCGAGGGAGCTTTGAAAAGAAAATTGCAAAAAGGTCTTGACGAATTGCTTGAGGGGCGGTATAATAAGTTTAGAACTGTGGGCGAGTTTGAGGAAAGTTCGCAGGAATGAGTTTTTTGATGATCATGCCGAATGATTTGCCGACTTATGAGCGGCGGCGGCTGACATAAATGCTGCGCTGAGCGGCAGACCCAGTAAAGTACAGAATGGAGGTAAAGTAATGGTATTTGATAAGATCAAGGACATTATCGTAGAGCAGCTCGACGTTGAAGAGGACGCAGTAACTATGGAGGCTTCTATCACAGAGGATCTCGGCGCTGACTCACTGGACGTAGTTGACCTTGTAATGAGCATCGAGGAGAGCTTTGATGTAGAGATCCCTGATGAAGAGGTCGAGAACATCAAGACTGTTGGCGATATCGTTAAGTATATCGAGAACAAGGTTGAGGAATAATCTTTGACTGTTTCAAAAAGCTGTGCTTTTGCACGGCTTTTTTTATTTTACCTGATTTGTGGAATATGCACAAAATAGGAGTATATTTATTAAAGGGTATAGACAAATGAGGGCTGTTGTGATATAATTAAATCAATGAGTAAATATTGGGGCTAAGCTCCGGAAAGGAAAAATGATGCTGCATGAAAAATCCTGCGGTGCTATCGTTTACAGAAAGTATCACGGCAACACCGAGATACTGCTGATAAAGCATATCAACAGCGGTCATTGGTCATTCCCAAAGGGTCACGTTGAGGGCGATGAAACAGAGGAAGAAACTGCCAAGCGTGAGATCATGGAGGAAACGGGGATAGACGTAAATCTTGATACCACGTTTCGGGAGATAGTGTCCTATTCACCAAGGAAGGACACGCAGAAGATCGTTGTCTACTTTATCGGCAAAGCAAAGAACACCGACTACACTCCTCAGGAAGAGGAGATCGCAGACATACGTTGGGTCGAGATCGGCAGGGCAGGACAGGTCCTGTCTTACGAAAACGACCGCAGTATTGTAAACAAGGCGAAGAAATTTATAATCTGAAAAGAGTTCCATAAAATGCGTTCAGGTGTTGGATGGTGTTTTATGGAACTTTTTGTTGTCTGTATACACATTAATAATGTGGACCCCCAAAAGTTAGTTCAGGTAGGAAAACGGGCGAACACTGTTCGCCCCTACAGTGGATATTATACAAAATTCATGTGGTCAATTTGTGCAAACAAATGATTTATGATTTAATTTGGCAATAATCCATTAATTGTTGCATTTTTTATGCAACAAAAAGAGCATTTTTCAGGGATAAGTAGAAGGCGTCTTAGATACTTGCGGGCACGTACAAGCCCTGTGACTTAGTGAATACGATGAGAGATTCTGGAACAGGCTGTAGAGTACTTGTATCAGGACGTGGGCGTGCATTGTGATATTTTGTGTATACAAAACCTAGGGCATAATACCCAGTGTCATACTCCGAATGCAATTTGAAAATTGAATAAAAAAGGCTAAAACCCACGGCAACAAAATCGTAGGGGCGAACACCGTTCGCCCGCTTGTTTTGTCGTTTCGCTCACTATATCATTTGCATTATCCGCATAAAAAACAGGAACGAACAAAGTCCGTCCCTGTCTGCGTTTCAATTATGTAAGCCATGTGAAATCATATTTCGCTGTCATTATAACACTCGAACACCTTTTCAGCATGAGCCTTGTCAGCGTCGCTCTGCCTTGTGATAAGGCTAACGATAGGTACAAGAACAAGTCCGAAAAGCATCGCAAATGCGCCTGCGTTGATAGGCGAGGCAAGGTTTATGCCCCAAAGTGTTCCTGTGTGTCCTGCAAGGGTGTAGTATGCCATGTGTACGACCGTTATGCCTACTCCTGCGATAAAGCTTGCCATGCAAGCCGCCTTTGTTACGCCCTTCCAGAAAAGTCCGTACATAAATGGTGCAAGAAATGCTCCTGCAAGTGCGCCCCATGAGATAGACATGAGAGTTGAAATTACTGTCTGTGGATTTTCAAGGGTGATTATTGCAAGCACAACTGAGATGATAAGAAATACGGCAATGAAAATTCTCATTGTGATAAGCTGTTTTTTCTCGTCCATTTTTTCTTTCATTATAGGCTTGATAAGGTCGATAGTCAAAGTGGAGCTTGATGTAAGCACAAGCGATGAAAGTGTTGACATTGAAGCAGAAAGCACAAGAACGATAACAAGTCCGAAAAGCAGTGAAGGAAGCTTTTCCATCATAGTCGGAACTATTCCGTCAAAACCGCCCTCAGGAAGTCCGTCAGCGCTCTTGACAAAAAGTCTGCCGAAGCCACCAAGGAAGTAACAGCCGCCTGCTACCACTACTGCAAAGAATGTGGATACGATGGTGCCTGTTTTGATAGCCTTGTCGTCTTTTATTGCATAGAATTTCTGCACCATTTGCGGAAGTCCCCATGTGCCGAGAGAGGTAAGAATAACAACGCCTGCAAGGTTTATAGGGTCAGGGCCGAATAGTGACGAATATGCACCCTTTTCACCGCTTGCGTCAGGAATATCACCAAGCAGGTCAAGAGAATTTCCAAGGCCACCGTTTTCACCAAGCACTGCAAGCACTACCGCCGCAATGCCTACAAGCATTACTATTCCCTGAATAAAATCGTTCAGTGCTGTAGCCTTGTAGCCACCCATGATAACATACACCGCAGTGAAAACTGCCATGCCGATTATACAATATTTGTAAGGAATACCAAAGCCCTTCTCAAAAAGTCTTGACAAGCCGTTGTAGACCGAAGCCGTATAAGGGATAAGGAATACGAACACGATAAGTGCCGAAACTATCTTCAAAGGCTTGCTGTTGTATCTCTTTTCAAAATACTCAGGCATGGTCTTTGCCTCAAGGTGCTTTGACATTATCCTTGTACGTCTGCCTAAAACTTTCCATGCAAGCCATGAGCCTATGACGGCGTTTCCGATTCCTACCCATGTGGAAGCCACACCGTAATTCCAGCCGAATTTTCCTGCGTAGCCTACAAAAATTACTGCCGAGAAGTATGAAGTTCCGTATGCAAAGGCTGTGAACCATGCTCCAAGACCTCGTCCTCCCAGTACAAAATCATTGACGCTTGCCGATTTTCTGCGGTAATAAACACCTATGCCTATCATAAGTGCAAGGTATAATACCAATACTATCCACCTTGCTGTCAATCCAATACACTCCTTTTACTTCATATGTCGCTTTAAAGCTTTTATGCTTTTGCGTTTTTACTTGCTAAAGTACAATGATACTATTATAGTACAAAGCGGAGTATTTGTCAATACGGACAGGCATAAAAAAAGCCACCGCAAAGGGAGATTTTGCGGCAGCTTTTTTGGTAAAAATCACGAAGTTTACCTGTGTAAAACATCATCGTTCATCGTGACGGTCGCTTTCGCCTGCGGTGATACAAAGGCACATTGTCACAACGCCCACAAAAACGCCTACCAGCGTTCCTGCAAAAAATTCAAGCATAAAAACACCTCCTGCGGATAGTGTGGGCATTTAGCGAAAATGTTATGCAGATAAAGTGGGCAGGGTATAGAAAACTTATTTCAGTATGCGATCTTTACAGTCAGAGCCATTACAGCGAGAAAAGCGATATTTGCGGCTGTGAAATATGCGAAATATCTGCCTTTGATATGGGGGTGGCTGCGGCATATCTGCTTGTAGGATATAAGGCTTGCCATGGAGGCGATAAGAGTACCAAGGCCGCCTATGTTCGTTCCTATTATAAGTGCGTTCAGCTTGTTGGTGAAGCCTGAAAGGAGTATAGCGCATGGAACGTTGCTTATTATCTGACTTGCGGCAACGGCAATAAAAAGCTCGTGACCGTTTATTATGCTGCTGAGGACACTGCGGAAAATCTCTACTCTGCCCATATTTCCGATAAAGATGAAAAATCCGCAGAAAGTAAGAAGCAGTGAGTAATCAACTGTTTTAAGCACGTTTCTGTCAGCAATGGCAGAGAAAGCAAGTGCGCAGAGGGCTGTTATCTGCCATGGGACAAGCCTTGCAACTGTAAGCAGGCAAAGGACAAAAAGCAGGACGTATCCTGAAAGCTTTGTCTTGTCTTTAGTCGAATATGTATCGAAGTTTTCAGCAGTTATATCTGTCTTGACAGACAGCTTTCCTGACTTTTTACACACTGCAAGCGTCCACAGAAAAAGCATCGCTCCTGCCACAATAGTAAAGGGAAGCATAAGTACAAGAAAATCTTCCAGCTTCATATCTGATACACCAAAAAGGTATAGATTCTGAGGATTGCCTATAGGCGTGAGCATACTGCCAAGATTTGCGGCAATGGTCTGCATGACGACAATGGGTATGAGAAGCTTGTTGCCTGATTCTCCGAGAGTTGAGAGGGCGGTGAGAGTGAGGGGAACAAAGGTCAGAAGTGAAACGTCATTTGTTATGAACATACTTGAAAAGAAGCAAAGCCCCACAAGCACTATGGAAAGCTGAAATGCGGTATTGACTTTGCTTATGATAAATTTTGCACTGCGTTCAAAAATGCCAAGACCTTTGCAGCCCTCGGTCACTGTCATGAGAGAGAACAAAAGTCCAAGCGTTCTGAAGTCGATATAACTTGCATATGCTTTGTCAGGTGTGACGAAAAATGCAGATATAACGGCTAAGAGCATTGCCACTATCAGGACGGTTTCTTTTTTAGCAAAGGCGATCGCTTTATTTATGTTTTTCATTTTATCATTTCCTGTCGTTTATTCATATGATAAAATTATATCATGAAAATGATATTATTACAAGATTTTGAGCTGCTTTAAGAAAAAACTTGACAAGTTTAAATAACCATGTTATGAAAGAGAAAAAGAAAAGTTCTTTTGCAGTTCTTGAAATGGTGTTTTATATCACTGCGCTAATGTGTTCTCACAAGGCAGCGTTCAGGGTGCAGGCTAACATGAGAATGAGCCTGAGGCGCTTAAAAAGACCAACGGTATCTACAAGCACATGGTTGAGATGCAGATTTGCTCGGAGAAATGGAAATACTGATATGAATAGAAACCACCGCTGGGAGGAAAACTCTCGGCGGTGGTTTTGGTTTGTTTGCGTATTATTTTGCGGAGATGTTTCCGCTTTCTGATTTTTTGATAAGACCTGCGGTGAGAGCTTTTTTCAGGGTGTAGCTTATTACGCTCTCCGTTATGCCCACAGCTCTTGTGTAGCCGAATTTCTTGGCTGTTTCTCTTACGAGGTCGGTTTCTGAAAGGCTTATCTGCTGGCAAAGCACTTCTTTCACGGCGTTTATTATCTCCTCGGAGGGGATATCCTCCATGCTTCGCTTGTTGGTATCATCGCTTGTGCGATAGATAGAATAGCTTTCAGGGGATTGCCCCTCTTTCCAAAGGAAAACTCTGTTTTCATCGGCTGTGGCGAATGGTGAAACGCCTTGTGCGGCATCGGCAAAGATGCTTTCCACTCTTGAGCCGCTTCGTGTTATGCCCCATGCGGTGAAAACTTTTCTCATGAAAAGCTTCTCGCTTATTGGTGCTTCGACAGCGATCATCTTTTCGGCTGTTTCCCTTATTTTCTGCTTGTTTTCGGGTTTATAAAAGTCATCAGATGTACCCATTATGCCAATATCTGCGGTCACATAAGGCTGTGCAAAGGCTGATGTGATGGCGGAAGCTTCTTCTCTTTCAAACTGCGATGTGGAATAGACGGCAGGCTTTGAGGGAGGAGCGGTTTCGGCTTCATGCTTTGGTGCGCTGTCTATGGCGGCTTTTATGTTTTTGAGAACTCGGTCCTTATCGTCAAACCAATCGAGCGTCCACACTCTCAGGATATTCCAGCCAAGACCGTTAAGCACGCTTGGCTGTAGGATAAATCTGTCCTGTGCGGTTGAGCTGTGGAGAGTGTTTTCACCATCAAGGAGTATGCCCAAGAGATACTCCTTTTCGTTGTCAGGGTCGATTATGCCGATATCAACTTTGAACTCGGAGCTTCCGATGTTGCATTTCACCCCATAGCCAAGCTCTTTTATGGCTTTTGCGATACACTCTGTTACAGTGCTGTCGCTTGTGCTTTTTGTGGTGCTGTGGGCTGTTACGGCAAGCTTTCCACGCTCGGCAAACTCCAGAAAGCCTTTAAGTCCTGCAACGCCCTCGGAACGTGTCCTTGAAAGGTCTATCTGCTCAGGTCGGAGGACAGAGTAGACTATCATGGCTTTTCTTGCACGGGATATTGCTACATTAAGTCTTCGCCAGCCGCCGTCACGGTTGAGAGGACCGAAGTTCATTGAAACTTGTCCCTTTTCGTCAGGACCATAGCCGACGGAGAAGAGTATAACGTCACGTTCGTCGCCTTGGACGTTTTCAAGGTTTTTGATGAAGACCGGCTCTGGTGACTTTCTGTCAAGCTCTTCAAGCTCAGGGTGGTTTGCCCACTCTTCGCAGAGCATATCGTCAATGAGATTTTGCTGAACGGAGCTGAATGTTACAACACCTATGCTGTCATTGCGGAGCTTTTCATCGCTCATGCGTCTTATTATCTCGTCAACAACGGCTCTTGCTTCCGCCTTGTTCTGCTTTGTTCTGCCCTTGTCATAGTGACCCTCGGGGTGGATAATGCTCACCTTTGAAATGAGGTCGTTATGGGACGGGAATGTGAGAAGCTTATTGTCATAGTATTTCATGTTGCTGTAGGCAATAAGGCTCTCATGGCGTGAACGATAATGCCATTTGAGATACTGCTGCGGCATCGAGATAGCAAGGCAATCGTCAAGGAGGCTTTCAAGGTCTTCTTTTTCGCTGTTTTCTTCGTCTATCCGATTTGAGGAGAAGAAGTTTGTTGGTGGGAGCTGTTTGGGGTCGCCCACAATAACAACGTTCTCGCCCCTTGCGATAGTGCCTGCGGCTTCGGCTGTTGGCAGCTGTGAAGCTTCGTCAAAGATAACAAGGTCGAATTTCGGGAATGACGGGTCTATATACTGTGCAACTGATATGGGGCTCATGAGCATACAAGGGCAGAGCTTGCGGAGAAGATTTGGTATCTTATCGAAAAGGCTTCTAAGTGACATCATTCTGCCGTTGCTCTTTATGGCACGTTTGAGTATGCCCATTTCAGAGGTGGAAGCGCAGGCTGAGCCTTGGGCAGGTATTTTTGCGGAAAGGCGAGCCAAAAGCTCCTGTATAGTCAGGCGTGAGAATTTATCGAGAGTGTCTTTGAACTGTGTGATAAGGTCGTTTGCACTGTTACTGCTGAACTGGCTAAGACGTTTATCGCTGTTTATTATCATAAGTGCAAGCTGATAGTTTAGCGTGCAGGAGAATGCTTTTTCTACGTTTTCGCTGTCAACATTGCCTGTGCGGTAGCTTTCGCTGACACCTGAAAGTCCGTTGTCTGAAAGCTCTTTGTCAACACTGTTGAACTGGGCAGCGTATCTAAGCTTATCTGCGTTTTCGGCATAGGTATTAAGCTTTTCTGCAGATAAGCCAAGCCAATCTGCACTTGCTTCTATGGCGGTCATGTTGGCTGAGAAGCTGTCTTCAAAGGCTGAAAGCTTTTCAAGGAACGAGGAGAGAGCCTGTCCTTCAGAAGTGCAGTTTGCTTTTCCGATAGTCTGAGCCATTTGTGCAGGGTCAGCACCCTCTTTCTGATTAATGGCATTCATAATGCTGTCGGTTTTTGAAACGGCTTTTTCAAGGGCATTCCAATCGGTCTGCTCGTTCATGTAAATACCTGTGAGAAGCGCTGTTACATCTGACGGCAGGCTTCGCAGGAAGTCTTTCTTTTCGCTTATGGTGCAAAGCTTATCGAGAATTTCACCAAGGTTTGCTTTTGTAACGGAAGCAGGGTCTTTGGCGTGGAGCTTTATTCCCTTTGTGAGCTTTCCAAGCTTTATGGCTTTTGGCAAAAACCAGCTTTGCTCTGCCTGCTTATAGAGCATTTTCGATTCTGAAGCAGGAAGGTCAAAAATGCTTTTTTCAAAATTGCTGAGGATATCGGTGCAGAGAGCGGTATACTCTTTTCCTATGGCAAGAGTATCTTTGATCTTTTGCAGGGTGATATCATAGTGAGGTGCGCAGAGAAGTCCGTCAAGAAGTTCACCGTCAGCGGTGGAAGCTTTGTATATGTGGGAAAGCATTTTTACTGCTGTCTTGTCAAGGTCGCCGCTGTAGCTATAAGCCTGTGCGAGAGTTTGTGCGCACTGAGAGGAAGCGGTGGCTTTTTGGGCAAGGTCGGCGGCTTCAGTGTGGAACTTGTCACGCTGTTCCATAGAATATGATGTAATGCCGATATCTTTAAGTGGGAAGTCGGCAAAGTCGCCTGTTTCGGCTATGGCTATTGAATATCTATGCACAAGGTCGCTGAAGCGGTCGAGAGTTTCTTTTGCTATGTTTGTGAGAATATCTTTTGAAACTGATATTTTGTCTTTTTCGGATATACTGCGCTCATAGGCTGATATAGCTTCATAAAGGGTCACACCACAGTTACGCTTTTCGTGAAGTGCGGTTATGGTATCGTTGAGCTGGGCTTTCTGAGCTTTGAGCCTTGCGGCTTCGGCTGAATACTCCTCGGGGGATTTTATTTTGCCCACTTCAAGGGCTTTGTCAAGCTCTGCAAGGACAGTGGTCTTGTTTGTTTTATTGGAGTGGAGTTCAAGGCAGAACGGGTCAAGACCCAGATTTGCAAGACGTTTTTGAACAACGTTCAGGGCTGCCATTTTTTCTGCGACGAACAGCACAGACTTGTCATTGTAGAGGGCGTTTGCTATCATATTTGTGATAGTCTGAGATTTTCCTGTTCCCGGAGGGCCGTGAAGAACAAAGCTTTGTCCGCTTCCTGCTGCGGCAATGGCGGCAAGCTGTGAGGAGTCTGCGCTCATTGGCACTGCCATGTTTTCAAGGTCAAGGTCGGAATCTATATTCTCGGGGGTTATGCTTATATCCTCGGGGGCATAGGTGAGAGAGCCAGCCATAAGGCTGGACACCACCTTGTTTTGGCTTATCTCCTCTGAGCGGTTGCGAAGGTCGTTCCACATTACGAACTGGCTGAACGAGAACAGACCGATGAAGGCATATTCCTCGATGTTCCAACGCTTTTTGCCCATGACCGCCTGACGGATAGTATTGAAAACAAGTGGCAGGTCTATGCCGTGTTCGTCAAGTGGGAGAGGGTCAAGACCTGTGATACTGATGCCGTGGTCTTGGCGGAGATATTCAAGAAGCGTGACGTTTATCTGAGTTTCTTCCTGTCTGCTCCTTATTATATAGCCCTTATTGCGTGTGTTGCGGACGATATCTATAGGGATAAGCACCAAAGGGGCATAGCGTGGCTTTTCGGAAAGGTCGCTTTCATACCAGCGGAGAAGTCCCAGAGCGAGGAAAAGGGTGTTGCTGCCGTTTTCCTCCATGCTCACCTTTGCGGAGCGGTAGAGGTTTTTAAGGGCGGTGTCAAGGTCGGCTTCATTAAGGAACGTTCTTATGCGGTTGTTTTTGAACTCGTTCTCGGCGATATTTGTCACAAGGTCCTTTTCGTTCTCGATAGCGAATATTTTTGCGTCACGAGTGGAAACTGTCCACTCGGTAGGTATTTCCATGATACGGAAGTCACTTCCGCTTGCAAGCTCGTCCTCAAGCTTTCCAAGGTCGGCGGTCATAAGCTGCATGGTGTTCTTTGTGACACGGAAGTTCAAAAGAGAATTTCGCAGGCTGAAATCAAGGAGCTTTCTTTCCCATATGCGCATTTTTGTGACAGGCTTATCGTTGCCCTCTGCCACTTTGCCAAGAAGCGAGCTGTTAAGCTCGGAGGGGGCGAGCATCTCTTTTGGCTTGTCGGATCCTTCTGCAAGCTGCATACCTGAATAGGTTTGCTCGGGACGCAGAGGGATAGGTCTTATGCCACTTCCACGGGTGCGGATAATGTCTATGACGCATTGGAATTCCATGTTGCTTATATGGTCTTTGCCGTGTTTCATGGCATGGTCGAAACGCTCGACATCGTGAACATTGCTGTCAACAAAGTCTGTACACTCCACAATGAGCATTTCTTCGGCATTTTCTGCAATGCGCTTTTCAATGGCGGAAACATCGTCAACGCAACAACCTGCGAAAGTTTCGTTTTCAAGCCAACAGCCGCAGAATGCGTGACCTGTCATGAAAAACAGCAGAGGGTGAAGTCCTACCGCTTCAAGGCAGGCGGCATAAAGCACCGCAAGGTCAAGACAAGTGCCCATTTTTTGCTCCAAGACCTTATGAGACAGGCGTATCCTCTGACCTATGACCTCATAGCTTGCAGGGGGATCGTTGTAGACTATTTTCTGCTGGACGAGGGCGGCAAAAATTGCTGCCATTTGAAGCTTCACGTTGTTTGGGTTGTTGGTCTGATAGCCTGTGAAAGAGGGGTCGCCTTTCCACTTTTTCAGGAACGTGGAAGCGTCATGAATAACTGGGGAGAGCGCAGGGTGATTTGGCGTAACAAATGCGGCTATCATCTCAGGCATTATGTTCAAACCGCTCCACTGATCGCAGGCGAGAAGCTCTATAGTGTTCTGATAGGTGAAGATATTTTCGCCATTTTGAAGCACCTCAATGGTGATATTGCCCACCATTTTTTCTGTAAGAGAGAAAAGAAGATCTGTGTTGGTAGATATCCTCACGGGGGATATTTCGGCAGAACTTTTTGCGGGGATAGAGCCGATATAATATGTAAATTCCTTTGCAAACTCAGGCTCAAAGGTTATTTTAAGGCTGATATTCTCAAGGACTTCCTCTGAGTTGTTATTTACTACAAGGCTTCTTATGACAGGGACATAGTTTTGCTGCATGGCAAAGTTTATAGATGCGTTTATGTGTCCGCCGACAGTGACGATATTATCCACTTTTACCCCTCCGACAATAATTTTTTTAATAAGGAACACCGAACAAGAAGCGTGCGGTGCAGTCATATATACTCATTATAGCACAAATAAACACATTGTGCAATATTTTTCCTTAGGACAGGATATGCTATATAAAAAGTAAACCCATTGTTCATAGTATCTTTATTGAATAGGTGGGAGGGTTGTGCTATAATACACTTTGAAATTCAATAGAAAATTTGGAAAGGTGAAAGCTATGGAAAGAATACTTGATTGGAACAAATATCTTGATACTGCGGCGAAAATGGTTTCTGAGGGAATCGTTATGCTCAAAAATGAAAATAATGCTCTGCCACTTGATACAGACAAAGAGGTGGCTGTTTTCGGACGCATACAGTTTCATTATTATAAAAGCGGAACAGGCTCGGGAGGAATGGTGAACGTTACTAAGGTCGTGAACATTCTGGACGGGCTTATTGATAACGGTGTAAAGGTCAATGAGAAGCTTCTTGACACATACAGAAAATGGGACAAGGAAAACCCATTCGACTTAGGCGAGGGCTGGGGCGGAGAGCCTTGGTCGCAGAAAGAGATGCCACTTGACGAGGGGCTTGTCAAAGAAACTGCAAAAAGCTGTGAAACTGCCATTGTGATAATAGGCAGGACGGCAGGCGAGGAGCAGGACAACAGGCTGGAGGCAGGCTCTTATTTGCTAAGCGATGACGAGATAGCTATGCTCACGGTGGTGAGGAAGAATTTCAAGAAAGTTGTTTTGCTTCTCAATGTGGGAAATATCATCGATATGACCGACATAAACAGAATTGCCCCTGACGCTGTGCTTTATGTTTGGCAGGGGGGAATGACAGGCGGAAAGGGTACAGCGGACGTTTTGACAGGAAAGGTCAGCCCAAGCGGAAAGCTTCCTGACACTATCGCATACAAGGTGTCGGACTACCCTTCGGACGCTAATTTCGGCAGGGAGGAAAACAGGGATTTTTACGCTGAGGATATTTATGTGGGATATCGCTATTTTGAGACTTTTGCTAAAGAAAAGGTGCTTTATCCGTTCGGATTTGGTCTTTCATACACTGCGTTTGAGATAAAGACGGAAAAGGCTGAGATAACAGAGGGGGCTGTGAAGCTTTCTGTATCGGTGAAAAATATCGGTTCTTACAAGGGCAAAGAGGTAATAGAGGTCTACTGCGAAGCTCCGCAGGGAAGGCTCGGCAAGGCGGCGAGAGTGCTTTGCGGCTTTGAAAAGACCAGGGAGCTTGTACCGCAGGAAGAGCAGGTGGTTGAGATAGCAGTGGACATCGCAAAGCTTGCTTCTTATGACGATTCAGGTGTGACGGGCAACAAGTCATGCTATGTGCTTGAAGCAGGGGAATATAAATTCTATGTGGGCAGTGACGTGAGAAGTGCTGAATATGCTTGCAGTTTTGAGCAAGGTGAGGATCTGGTAACAGAAAGGCTCACTCAGTCGCTTGCTCCTGTGGAGAGTTTTGAGAGGATAAAGCCTGTTTGCGAGGGCGGAGCTTTCAGCATTGGCAGAGAGGCTGTGCCTTTATCAAAGATTGACGAGAGTGCAAGGCGTTTGGAGAAGCTTCCGAAAGAGATAGCATACACTGGTGACAAGGGCATAAAGCTTTGGGACGTTAAGAACGGCAAGAACACAATGGACGAATTTATTGCACAGCTTTCAGACTATGACCTTTCCTGCATTATAAGGGGCGAGGGCATGGGAAGCCCTAGGGTCACTGCCGGTACGGCTTCGGCGTTCGGAGGAGTGTCGGAAAATCTCAATGGCTTTGGCATACCTGCTGGCTGCTGTTCGGACGGTCCGTCGGGCATGAGACTTGACTGCGGCACAAAGGCTTTCAGCCTGCCGAACGGCACTATGATAGCTTCTTCGTTCAACAAGAAGCTTACAAGTGAGCTTTTCACTTTTATGGGGCTTGAAATGGCGGCTAACAAGGTGGACTGTCTGCTTGGCCCTGGAATGAACATTCACAGACACCCTTTGAACGGCAGAAACTTTGAGTATTTCTCGGAAGATCCTTTTCTTACGGGCAAAATGGCGGCGGCTGAGTTAAAGGGCATGGCTGGTGCAGGGGTGACAGGTACGATAAAGCACTTCTGTGCGAACAATCGTGAGACAAACAGGCATTTTATCGACTCGGTGGTATCGGAAAGAGCACTCAGGGAGATATATCTAAAGGGTTTTGAAATAGCGGTAAAAGAGGGAGGAGCTTCCTCTGTTATGACCACATATGGCAGAGTAAACGGCTTGTGGACGGCAGGAAACTTTGACCTTAACACAGTGATACTTCGTGAGGAATGGGGCTTCAAGGGTTTCACCATGACGGACTGGTGGGCGAACATAAACGTTCGTGGAAAAGAGCCTGACAAGACGGATCTTGCAGCTATGGCCAGGGCGCAGAACGATGTTTACATGGTTTGTCCTGACGGAGAAAAGAATGACGATAACACGCTTGCCGCCCTTGAAAATGGCGGTATAGAGAAGTGTGAGCTTCAGAGAAATGCGGCGAACATATGCGGATTTCTTCTTCACACTAATGCTCTTAAGCGTGCGGAGGGTATAGGAGATACTGTCAAGGTGATAAAACGAGAGGACGAGGAGCAGGAGGACGACAAGCCTGTACAGTTTTATAAGGTAGACCGTGACATAACTCTTGACCTTAGTGATGTTGACACAAAGAAAGGCACTTCTTATAGCTTTGCTCTTGACCTGTCAAACTTCGGTATTTACAGGGTGATAGTTACGGCAAGCTCTACGCAGAGTGAGCTTGCACAGATACCTATGACGCTGTTCAGCATGGGAACTGCGGTGGGTACGTTCACGTTCAACGGCACTGGCGGCAAGGCTGTTTCAATGGAAAAGGAAACGCCTATGTTCTCACGCTTCACAACTTTCAGGATATACTTTGCGCAGAATGGGCTTGACCTGCACAGTATCAGGTTTGAGCTGACGGACAAGGAACGTTGATTTAAGGCTGGCGTTATGTTTTGTGCAAGTGAATAAACAGCAAGATCGGTCAGTAGATCCCAAATGGGATTACTGACCGATCTTTTTGTGGTATTTGTGGGTGATCTGGGCATGAAAAAAGGACTATCAAACGATAGTCCTAAAGTTGTATAATTGCTATCAAAT
>ERZ779762.612-NODE-612-length-22803-cov-4.873395_pt1 | contig 22803 bp, 19 predicted proteins | sample MGYA00511887_ERZ779762 | MGnify/ENA primary metagenome ERZ779762 (study PRJEB29588, sample SAMEA2163052) | human gut metagenome | biome: human gut; feature: human-associated habitat; material: faeces | place: Denmark | collected 2008/2010 ...
GTCACTTTTTAATTAAAGTGGCAGATATACTAAATTTCAATGATACAGTACACTAGATTTGTACTCATTTTACTTACCGAGATATGGTAAAATATGCGATTTTATGCTAGGATAAGACCATTGGGTTAGATGTCGTGAAAGTGCGATAAAACCTAGGAAAAATAAGGATATACAAGGAAAAACGAAGATATGCAAGATAAAATTAAAGTGCTTTTTATTTGCCACGGCACAAAAAGATTGCACAGGCAAAAACGCAGTGTTATCAAGGGTTTGTGAGGTTTAATCAAGAAAAACCACACCAATTTTACACCAAGTAATTAGTAGCAAGAAGATTATGCGAGAATGAGGATCAAATGCAGGAAAAGTAGGAGAAATGTTAAGCAGAAAGAAGATGCAGTACAGGTAAGTATTGTATCTTTTTCTTTTCTGGAATTGCAACACTTATTGAAATGTGACTGCTGGTTGTTGAATTGCCCCTGTGGGCGTGTTTGTGGCGATTTGCGACGTTGTAAGGAGAAAGAGGGAGAGTTGGACGATAAGAATCTAAAACGCAAATTTGGGCGAAATTGAAGGAATGAAATCTGCCACAAAAAGTAGGGTCGAAAATAGTGCAGGTTAAAGGAGTTATGCCACCAAGAGGCGGCATAACCCGTGAAACGCCCACCGGCAGTGCTGTTGGGGCATTTGGAGTATGGCATAACTTTTAAAACAGAGTTTTCAATTATTATGTCATATTCGCAAAAATAGCCGGAAACTTACAGAATATAGGGGAAATTTGTTATGCCATGAGGAAAGGCACCAAGGGGCAAGTATGCCCATTCCGTGGACTATGGTATAGGTCATGGTGAACCATGCAGTTAAGTATATAATTTAAGTAATAAAGACAGAGAAAAAGAAGTATTCGTGTTGACTTTTATGCCATGCGGAAATATAATTATAAGCACAGAAGTCAACAAAAAGAAAGGGAACTATTGTGGGAGCAACTGAAGAAATTATCAAGATGGCAAAAGAGAATAATGGTACGGTTACTACTGCAATGGTGGTTGCAGCAGGTATTTCTCGTGGAAATATCAAATACCTTGTCGACAAGGGAATGATTGAAAAGTCAGCAAGAGGTGTTTATATTTTGCCGGAGGTTTGGGATGATGAGATTTTTAATTTGCAGAGTCGATTTAAACGAGGAATCTATTCTCATGAAACAGCATTGTTTCTTTGGAATTTAACCGACAGAACACCGAACAGGTATTACATGACGTTCCCGGCGAATTATAATTTGACAAAACCTAAAGAAGAAAACATTCGCTGTGTGCAGTGCAAGGAAGCGCTGTATGATTTAGGAGTGGTAGAAGTGCTTACGCCAGGAGGAAATACAGTAAAGGCTTATAGTGTGGAGCGCACGCTCTGTGATATTTTACGCCCACATAGTCATGTGGATATTCAGGTGGTGACGGAGGCGTTTAAGCGTTATGCGACCAGAACGGATAAAAATATTCCGCTTTTGTCAGAGTATGCAAAAACCTTAAAGGTAGAGAAAAAACTCAGAGCATATCTGGAGGTGTTGTTATGAAAAATGCAATGCAGTTAAAAGCGATTATAAAGAATCTTGCAAAGGAAAAACATATATCCGCACAGCTTGTAATGCAGAATTTTATGTTGGAGAGATTGCTGGAACGAATATCTATTTCAAAATATCAGCAGAATTTTATTTTAAAAGGTGGTTTCTTGATTGCAGCGATGGTGGGACTTGATACCAGAGCGACTATGGATATGGATGCAACCATAAAAGGCTTGCCTGTCAATGAACAGACTGTACGGGAAATGTTTGAAGAGATTTGCAAAATAGAATTAGAAGATGACGTAACTTTTAGTTTTCGTAGCATCGGAGAAATTCGAGAAGGTGATGTATATACCGGGTATCGTGTCTCTTTGTCTGCAAATTATCCGCCAATGGCTGTTCCGTTGAAATTGGATATCACGACAGGGGACAAGATTACACCCAAAGAGATAGAGTATCAATTCAAACTCCTCTTAGAGGATAGAAGTATTTCGGTGCTTGCGTATAATTTGGAAACTATTATGGCAGAAAAGCTGGAGACAGTCATATCTAGAGGCGACCAGAATACCAGACCAAGAGATTACTACGATATTTACATATTGGCCAAGCTGCAATATGCAAATATAGAGCCGGATGCGTTAGGGGCTGCACTGAACGCTACCACAGAGAAGCGTGGATCATCAACTGTGGTTAAGGAGTACCGTAGCATCATGGATACGGTTAAGAGTAGCGAAGTAATGCAGAAGCAGTGGAAGAATTATCAGAAGGATTTTGAGTATGCAACAGACATTGCGCTTGAGGATGCGTGTGACGTGGTGGTAGAGTTGATGGAAAACTTAGGAGGAGAATAGCATGAAATTATCTGATTTTTCAGTTGTAAATTACAGAAGTATTACTACGGCTCGCAAAATAAAGACCAATAATATGACTGTGTTGGTAGGTAAGAATAATGAAGGTAAGTCGAATATACTTCGAGCACTTACTTTAGCAATGGATATTATGAAAATATATTCAAAAGATCCTCGTTCTTTGCAAATAGCAGTACGTCCATATTTAAAAAATCATTATTCGTGGGAAAAAGATTATCCAATATCTTTACAAGAAAAAAATCCCAATGGATGGTCATCAATAGACTTGAATTTTGAATTAGATGAACAAGATATTTTGGCTATTCGCTCTATGACAGGTATACGCCTTAGTGGATGCATTCCTGTACGAGTTTCGACAAATGGAGCGGCTGCAAAAATAGATATTCCAAAAAGAGGAACAGCAGCTTTTGCAGATGCAGATAATAAAAAGAAGATTATTGAATATGTATGTTTTAAAATAGATTTTAATTTTATTCCTGCTGTCCGCACAGAATATGATGCACTGCGTGTTGTAGATTCTCTTATAGAGAAGTCGTTAGAAACATTAGATACTAATCCGGATTATATTAATGCAATGAATAAAATTGAAGAATTGCAACAAGGAATTTTAGATGGAATTTCAAATCAAATTATTGAACCATTGCAAGAATTTTTACCGACTGTCAGAAATGTGCAGATACATATTCAGAATGAAAGACGGCGTATTGCTATGCGTCGTAATACAGAAATTATTATAGATGACGGAACTCCGACACCTATACAGCAGAAGGGGGATGGAATAAAAAGTTTAACTGCACTTGCTATATTAAATATTCCAGCTCGTGTTGATAGGGTTTCTGTGGTGGCAATAGAAGAGCCTGAGTCACACTTACATCCAGAGAGTGCACGTCAACTTTATGATACGATTATGTCACTTTCTCAAACACATCAAATTGTACTTACAACGCATAGTCCGTTATTTGTTAACAGAACAAATTTGAAGGAAAATATTATCGTTAATGATGGAAAAGCTACACCGGTAAAGAAAATTAAAGAAATAAGAGATGTTTTGGGAATTCATATATCTGATAATCTTACAAATGCAGAGCATGCTTTAATCGTTGAAGGAGAAGATGACAAAATTGCATTGGAAAAATTACTTCCAAGTATGAGTACAAAAATAAAGCGTGCAATTCAAAATGGAACATTTATTATAGATTATATAGGTGGGGCGGGAAATCTTCCTTACAAATTATCTTTTTATAGAAATTTGCAATGTAAATATCATGTATTATTGGATAATGATGATGCGGGAAGACATGCGGGTAGCGAGGCTGAGAGGCAGGGACTGCTTGATGTTAGAAATGTTACTTACGCCATATGCAATGGTTCTCCTAATGCTGAGATAGAAGATTGCTATAATAAGGCTGTTTACGAAAATGCTATATTGAATGAATTTGGTGTGAATATTAATGTAGCCGAATTTAGAGGAAATAAAAAGTGGTCTGACAGGATTGCTGGTTGCTTTTTATCACAAGGGAAATTATGGAATGATGCTATGGAAAAAAGAGTTAAACTTGTTGTGGCAAATGAAATTTCTGAAGAAGTTGATACTGTGCTGAATGAACACAAAAGATCAAGTATGGATGCTCTTGTAACGTCACTAGAAACATTATTATCTTGATGTGGATGTCGAGTATAAGATTGATGACGTAACAGTGATAACTACGATATACTTTTAACTGAGAGACGTAAAATAGGGGCAACGTTGAGGTAGAAGTATTTTGAAGGGCTGTAATGTATTATACTGATAATCAAACCAGATTTTTTTGAATATGAACTTCTGATAATTTTTTATTATCAGAACCTTATACGAAAGGATGGCAGGTCTATGAAACCGGAAGAACGCGCACGTGTAAAAATAGATAAGCAATTAAATAATGCAGGATGGGAGATTGTATCAAGAAATGAGTATGTACCCAATAGTACATTGGTAGTAAAAGAAGCTATTATGCGCGGTAATATAGAGAGTGACTATTTACTATTCATAGAGGATAAGGCTATTGCGGTTGTCGAAGCTAAAAAAGAAGATAATCCATTAGGGGAAAATGTTAAAAAGCAGGCGGAGGATTATGCTGTTAACCCTCAACCTTGGTATGGCTTGTGGTTTGACAATCTTATTCCTCTTGTCTATATGGCGAATGGTAATAAAATTTATTACAAAAATATGCTTGTGCCAGATAGTGAGTATGAAGAATTGACAGAGATGCACTCACCTAAAAAGATGTTACAGCTAATTGGTAAGAAATCGGAATTTGGTGCACTGCCATTGCTTGAAAAACAAGGTTTAAGAGAGTGTCAGTATAAAGCTGAGATAAATCTTGAAAAGTCATTAAAAAGTGGAAATAAGAAGAATCTTGCAATTCTTGCAACGGGTTCGGGAAAGACATATTTAGCTTGTTTAGCCTCTTATCGTATGCTGAATTATACAGCTACAAAAAGAGTATTGTTTTTGGTAGATAGAAATAATCTTGCAAGACAAACAGAGAGTGAATTTAATTTATTTGATAGGACAGAAAAGCAACAATCTTTAAGCGAATTGTACAAAATCAATCGTCTTAGAAAAGAGTCCGATATCAAAGGGGATATTGTTATATCTACGATACAAAAATTATTTGCTGTATTAACCGGTCAGGCATTAAGTGATGATAATGAAGATACAGAGGATGAAAATGCAAAAAGGGCAGAAGAAAAAGAACTTGAAGAAGTGGTGCAATTAGGAAGTGATTTAAAGCTTCCCTCAGATTATTTTCAGCTAATCGTTGTAGATGAGTGCCATCGTTCTATTTATGGCAAATGGAAGGCAGTATTGGATTATTTTTCTGGTGCAAAAGTGTTAGGACTTACAGCAACACCAACTCCAGAGGCATATAGCTATTTTAATAATAATGTTATTGAAAAGTATACATATGATGATTCTGTTGTAGATGGTGTAAATGTTCCTTCTCGCGTGTATAGAATAACAACAGAAGTTACGGAGCATGGAGGTACGATTGAAGCGGGAACGGAAATTATCGAAGCACCTAAGGGAAAGTCAGAAACTACAACATATGCAGTTACGAATACGATTGAATATGCACCGACTCAACTTGATAGATCTGTTATCAATAGAAATCAAATGAAAACGGTTTTGACGGCTTATAAGAATGCAATCTATACCGAATTATATCCAGAGCGAGAAGTAAAATGGGAGTATATTCCAAAAACGTTAATCTTTGCCAAGGATGATAATCATGCAACAGAGATTGTAAATGTTGCGAAGAAAGTGTTCGGAAGTGAATTTGAGAATGGTGAAGTTCCTGAAAATTATGTGAAAAAAATAACTTATTCATCTGGTGATTCAAATGCATTGATAAGAGATTTTCGTATTGAGAAAGATTTTCGTATTGCTGTTACTGTAACATTAGTAGCAACCGGAACAGATGTTAGACCTTTGGAAGTTGTTCTTTTTATGAAAGATGTGCAATCAGATGTGCTCTATACACAGATGAAGGGACGTGGATGTAGAGTAATTAAAGAGGATAAGTTGAAAGAGGTGACGCCAAATGCACATACAAAAGAATGCTATTATATTGTTGATGCAGTTGGTGTAACAGAACATGAAAAATGCATTCCGAAACCTGGAAAAACACCTGATGGCACGCGTAAGATATTATCCTTAGAAAATTTGTTAGAACATTTGGCGCATAATGAAGTAAGTGATGAGAATATGATGCTTCTTAGAGATTATTGCGCAACCATCAATAGAAGATATGAGGATGATGCATTGTTTGGGCATCATTTGGATTACTTTATTACATCTTATGGATTTGCTCCAAGAACAATTGCAAATAATATAAACAAAGCCTTTTCAGAAGGAATTATGGTGGAGTATATAAGCCCATCCCATGATAATTCTATGAGAATGGGTATTATATATTGTCTGATTAGCAATATCCAGGCACGAAAGAAATTGCTTGAGATGCAGAAAGGATATCATATTGTATCCCCAGATACAGATGAGTTGTTATACGCAGGTTTTTCAAAAGAATCTGCTAGAGATTACATTGATAATTTTGAAAAGTTTTTATTAGAAAATAAAGATAGCATTGAAGCACTTAGAATTATTTATAACTCTGAGGATGTATTAATTACGCACACGATGTTATGTGAGTTGCAGGAACGTTTGTTAGCAGAAAGCAAGCAATATGGTATTTATCAGATATGGAAAAATTACAAATTACTTGATACAGAAAGTAGCGTTGAAGAATTAGATATAAAATCAAATGTTAATATGCTTACAAACTTGATTCAGATAGTTCGTTTTGCGTATCGTAAAAATACGAAATTAACAAGTCTATTAAACGGATATGCACAGCGATTTAGTCTGTATTGTGGACAAGCTCAGCGTGTGTTGACAGAAGAACAAAAAGAGATTATGAAACTGATTGCAGAGTATATACTCAATGAAGGAGCGATATCCATTGCAGAGTTAAATGCTGTGGATACTGATTTGTGGCGTAAAGGTGTCATGAGTTTTGGAATTCCGTCGTTGTCTAATGAAATGCAAACATTATCAAAATTTATATTAAAGGTGGCATAAAGATATGGCAGATAATATACAAACAAAAAGTGAAGCTGCATTAGTAAAGAAGGTTGGAGATATTGCAAACGTTCTTGCGGCAGCAGGTGTCGGATTCACGGATTATTTAACTCAACTTACATATATTCTTTTTTTGAAGATGGATGATGAAAAGGAAAATCTTGGTCTTGGAAGTTCTATTCCAGAAGGATATAAGTGGAGGGATATTGTGGAGTTGAATGGTACAGACTTGGTAGAAAAATATGAGGAAATACTTAAGGAATTAGCCAAGGATGATGGATTGATTGGAACCATATTTACTAAAGCGTCAAATAAAATTGACCGTCCAGTATTGCTTGCTAAAGTAATAGAAATGGTATCTAGTGAAAACTGGTATATGATGGAAGGCGATTTGAAAGGTGCTATTTACGAAGCAATTCTTGAAAAGAATGGTCAGGATAAAAAGAGTGGTGCAGGGCAATATTTTACGCCTAGAGCATTGATAAAGGCTATGGTGGAAGTTACAGATCCGAAAATTACTGAAACGGTAGCAGATCCGGCCTGTGGTACCGGCGGCTTCTTACTGGCGGCATTTGAACATATGAAGACTCAAAGTAAAGAGATTTCAAAACAGAATTTCTTGAAAAACCATGCCTTGTTTGGTGCGGATAATACACCACTTGTAGTGACACTTGCATCAATGAACTTGTACTTGCATGATATTGGAACTACTAAGAGCCCGATTGTATGTCAAGATTCTTTGTTAGATACTTCGGATACTATGTTTAATGTAATCCTTGCAAATCCTCCGTTTGGAGTAAGACCCCAAGGGAGTGTAGAGGTACATGCGAACAGACCCGAATTTATAAAGACTTCAGATAATCAGGTTAATTTTTTACAGCATATTATGTCTATTGTAAAACCTGAAGGAAGAGTTGCGGTTGTTTTACCAGATAATGTTCTGACTGATGGAAATGCAACTGCGAAGGTTCGTGAAAGACTGTTGAAGGGCTTTAATCTGCATACGATACTTAGACTGCCAACTGGTATTTTTTACGCTGGTGGTGTGAAGACAAATGTGTTGTTTTTTGAAAAAGGGAAAGAAACAAAAGATATTTGGGTATATGACTATAGAACAGGTATTAAACACACTATGGCAACCAAGCCAATGACACGAGCACATCTTGATGATTTCGTGGAGTGTTATTGTTCCGGTCATATGAAAGATAGGAAACAAACATATTCAGAAGAAAATCCGAATGGAAGATGGAGAAAATTCACAGCGGAAGAGGTTTATTCACGTGAACAATTAAAGCTTGATTTCAAATGGATAGATTTAGAAGAAAAAGATGATAGAACAGTTACTGAACTTCTTTCTGATATGGAGGATAAGGCTACTGCTATTGCAGGGGCAATTTCCAAACTACAGGAGATTTTGGGAGGTATTGAACTGTGATAGAGACAAATGCATTAAGAGAGAAAGTGCTTGACTTGGCTATTCGTGGTAAGTTAGTGCCACAGGATCCAAATGATGAACCATCATCGGTATTATTGGAACGTATCCGTGCGGAAAAACAGCGGATGGTTAAGGATGGGAAAATCAAAGCCAAAGATATAAAGAATGATACAATTATATTCAAAGGTGAGGATAATTTACATTATGAGAAGTTCGCTGACGGTAGCATAAAATGTATTGAAGATGAGATACCTTTTGAAGTGCCTGAAGGGTGGGCGTGGGCAAGAATGTCTTCTCTAACTCAAGATCTACCCTATGGAACTTCTAAAAAATCTTCATCAAGAGGGGAAATTGCTGTTTTGCGTATGGGCAATCTTCAACAGGGAGAAATTGATTATTCAGACCTTGTTTATTCTTCGGATAAAGAAGATATTGATAAATATTTACTAACTTATGGAGATTTGCTTTTCAATCGAACAAATAGCTCAGAATGGGTTGGAAAAACAGCAATATATCGTGGTGAAGTATCAGCCATTTATGCAGGATATTTGATTAGAATTCGTTCTTTTTTAGATGCAGAATATCTTAATAGTGTAATGAATAGTAAGTATGCAAAAGAAATTTGTTTACTTGTAAAAACAGATGCAGTTAATCAATCAAATATAAATGCTACTAAATTGGGAAGGTTTCTTATTCCAGTACCACCGCTTAGTGAACAAGTACGGATTTCAAATATGGTGTCTGAAGCATTATATTGGAATAATTTCATTGAAATAAAGAAACTTGAACTCGAACAATATATTCAACAAATTAAATCCAAAATCCTCGACCTTGCCATTCGTGGAAAACTCGTACCGCAGAACCCGAATGATGAACCAGCATCTGTACTATTGGAACGCATCCGTGCTGAAAAGGAAGAACTGATAAAACAGGGAAAAATCAAACGTGATAAGAAAGAAACTATCATCTTCCGAGGTGATGATAACTCTTATTATGAACAATGTGGAAAAAAAATCGAATGCATTGATAGTGAAATAGTATTTGATATTCCACATAAATGGTCATGGGTTAGATTGGGCGAACTATTCCAGCATAATACTGGAAAAGCATTAAATTCTTCTAATACGTCAGGCACGAAAATGCAATATATTACAACATCAAATATGTATTGGGACAGATTTGAACTTACCCATTTAAAAGAGATGGTGTTTACAGATTCAGAGGTCGTGAAATGTACTGTTAAGAAAGGTGATTTGCTTGTGTGTGAAGGTGGTGACATAGGAAGATCTGCCATATGGTGTTTTGATTACCCTATGCGCATTCAAAATCATATACACCGCTTGAGACCATATACAACAATTTCAGTAAAATTCTACTATTATATATTCTTTTTATACAAGCAAACTGGACTTATCGGTGGTAAAGGTATTGGAATACAAGGATTATCATCAAACGCTTTGCATAAATTACTGTTTCCATTACCGCCACTTAGCGAACAATATCGCATCGTAGAAGCAATAGAAACAGTATTTGCACAACTAGATTCAATTTTGACCTCCGTATCATAAAAAAGCCGCCTTCAAACGAGGGCGGCTTTAATTCTACCAAGTTACTATTTTGTCAACTAAAGCTTGTTGCTCACTTGCTGTACGACGAAGATATATACGTGTAGTTTCTATGCTTTCGTGTCCCATAAGATCAGCGAGTAATGCTATATCATTGAATTTTTCAAGAAAATTCTTAGCATAGCGATGACGGAAGGAATGCGGATAAACAACTTTTTTGTCCAGCCCATATTTATCAGCATAATTTTTTAGCTGTTGTGATATTCCTCGTGGAGTAATTTTATCACCATAACGATTCAGGAACAAGTACCCTGAAGTACGATTTGCTTCATTAAGCCACTCAAGTGTTTCATTTCTCAACATCTTGGGTATGTATAGCCTTCGCAACTTTCCACCTTTTGTATAAAGGTCAAAATACCCTATTTCGACATGTTCAATTTTGATTTGTATAAGTTCACTCACTCGTGCACCAGTTGCAGCCAAATACCATACAACAAAATACCATTCCATATTACCGTCCTTTTTCAACTGGGTTTTCAGAAATTTGTAATCTGCATTACTAATAACATTTTCCAGAAAGTTTTTCTGTTGAACTTTAACCGCTTTAAGTTGAAGTTTTTCCTTTCCTAGATATTCAAGGTATTTGTTGATACCCTGTATTCGTAAATTTACTGTTTTCGGTTTGAAAAACTCCATAAGATAACCCTTGTATGCCAATAGATTATCTTTGCTTATCTTATCATAATGTTCATGAAAATAATTTACTGTCCATAGATAAGACGTGATGGTGTTTTCTGAAAGGTTTCCCTTTCTCAAATGTTCTTCAAAAGTTTGTTCAGTCTTCATAAAAAGACACCTCCGAGTAATAGATTTTACGGAATAAACCGCAAGAATATTATATCGGAGATGTGTTGACTACTCTTATTATGAGAAGATAGGTAATGACATTATTTGTATTGATGAAGAGTTACCATTCGACATTCCCCATAACTGGAGCTGGTGTCGTCTTGGAAACATAGGAGATTGGGCGGCTGGTTCCACTCCAAGCAGAAGCTATCCTGAATACTACAATGGGACAATTCCTTGGCTAAAAACAGGCGATTTAAACGATGGATATATCACTAATATACCAGAATCTATTAGTGAAGAGGCTTTAAAAAATACTTCCGTAAGATTGAATCCGTCTGGTTCTGTATTGATAGCGATGTATGGTGCTACGATAGGCAAACTTGGTATTTTAACATTTCCCGCAACAACAAATCAAGCCTGTTGTGCTTGCTCGCCTCTTGATGGAATTAATAATCATTACTTGTTCTATTATTTGCTATCACAAAAGGACAATTTTGTGTATCGCAGTGTTGGTGGAGCACAGCCTAACATTTCTAAAGAGAAAATAGTAACCACGCTAATGCCCGTTCCACCTTATGAGGAACAGCGTCAAATTCTAGATAAAATCGACATTTTTTTCGATTTAATAAGAGATATAGAAAAAAGTCTCAATTGAGGCTTTTTTCTATATAATTATAAAGTTTTTCTATTGTATGTACAATATTCAATTGTTCTTCTAATGGTGGCAAAGGTATTAGCTTATTAGAAAAATCCGAAATCCAATAACGTTTATGATTATAGCAATCACATTCTATACATTGCATTGCGTAAAAAGCATATTTTGTATTAATTAACTTTTCGTTTGCAGTTAGTATTTTCATAGCAGATGATTTCACTTTAAATGGAAAATCAACATATTTACTGTCGGTTGTAAAGTCATCAAAAATAATTACAGGTAAATCTGTTTTTATACCACTGGTTTCATTTGTATAACCAATTATAAATGATTTCCCTGCTGTTAATACCGGTATAGAATAGTCGTTTTTGTAATCAGTTGATTCAACGATATAAGGCGTGGGCTGTTCATATTCCAGCACATCTTTCAAACGAATAAATGACCAGTTCCTCGGTATACCAAATGGGATTTCATCTGCTATATTAACGATATTTTCACCGTTCTTCTCATAATAAGAGTTATCATCACCTCGGAAGATGATAGATTCTTTCTTATCACGTTTGATTTTCCCCTGTTTTATCAGTTCTTCTTTCTCAGCACGGATGCGTTCCAATAGTACAGATGCTGGTTCATCATTCGGGTTCTGTGGTACGAGTTTTCCACGAATGGCAAGGTCGAGGATTTTAGACTTAGTGATATTTATAATATCAATTAGTTTTTCCGTTTCTTTATCAACCTGTTGGGTATAGGATAATATTTCTTTGGATTTGTGATATATTTGAGTTTGCTCATTAAATGGTGGTAACGGAAAGGTCATATTTAAAATAACATCTCTACTTAGGCCAGGAATCAAGCCGTTAGCTTTGGAAACTATTTTTGATAGAAAGGCTAACATAACAATTTCAAGATAATTTTTATACAATCCGTCGATGCACCTTAAAGCCATAATTTGACGAGCAATATGTGCATTTTCAATATTACACCATACCATTTTTCCGACACCAGAACCTTTACAAGTCAACAACAAATCATCAATTGTTGCATGCGTGGTAGGAGAATCAGTCCAGCGGTTAATAATAATACGACCATCTTCAAAATTACTTGCACCAGTAATGTAAGGTATACCAATTGAATTATCATTATATCGAGATGGTTCCAAATCTTGTCCTGAATATAGGATAATAATTTGAGACAACCTACACCACGCCCACCCTTCAGGCACTTCAAAAGGTATCTCATCTTCAATACATTTTATGCTACCGTCAGCGAACTTCTCATAATGTAAATTATGTTTAAAAAAATTTTATGTTTTTCACACCCCCTCAAATCATACTTTCGTGTGAGTACTTAATGAAGGAAAATTTTTTTAAACTCAGGGTGTGCAAAACGCAATTTTCTGTGAGTACCTTATGAGAGGAAGTTTTTAGGAACAGGAACTTCCCGTTGAACCTTGACAAATAACGGATCAGCATCCGTTCATAGGGAAGCAATCTGAATACAAAAATTATTCTGGAAGCTGATTGCCGGTGCGCCATGAGGCATCTGCAAAGATATATTTTCTTCTGTGTCTTTGTAAAATGGATAGTAAGATGTGGAGCGATTTCAAATCGGACAATAGTATTCCGTGGCAGGAATGTGCGATGAACAGAATAATGGATAATGATACTCCTTGAGATAGTCGGCACGCAGTGGCGGAGGTGAAATTCCTGTGATGTCTATGCCAAAGACAGTTCAGATTGTACCAAGTACAATTTGTTTTGACACAAAAATCAGAGAAAGAAAAGGAGGTATTAGTGGAGAAACACAAGAACAAAAGCGTTCCTATTTGGGAAAAATCAAACCTAACTTTAACGGAGGCGGCAGAGTATTTCAACATCGGAAAACACAAGCTGCGGGAGATTACTAACAATCACAAGTGCAATTTCGTCCTGTTCATTGGAACGAAGCGGTTGATAAAGCGAAAGGAATTTGAAAAATATCTAGAGCAGGTTAGTGTGATATAGGGCATATTGGCAGTTGTATGTCTAGATAAAACGAGCCTCATATGGTATGATATAGATACTGCATTTGGGGCTCGTTCCGTAGGAGAAAAGGTCTGTTACAGACTTTTGAAGGAAAGGAGGCCATGGATGCCTAACAAGCGAAAGGACAACAAAGGCAGACTATTAAGAACGGGAGAGAGCCAAAGAAAAGATTTGACATACATGTATCGTTACACCGATATGAGAGGTAAACGACAGTGTGTCTACGCAGATGATTTGAACAAGCTGCGTGAAAAGGAAAAGAAAATACAGTTAGACACCTTGCAGGGATTGGATATATCCGGTGGCGGCATTACGGTGCTTGAATTGGTAGAGCGATACGTTGGACTCAGAAGAAATGTGCGTTACAACACCACGGTAGGGTATAATTTTGTACTGAATATTTTACGCAAAGAGGAGTTCGGATACCAACAGGTAAACAAGGTCAGAGTGGTAGATGCCAAGAGATTTTTACTAAATCTGTATGATAAAGGTCGAGGTTACAGTAGCATCAATAGTATCAAAGGGGTATTAAAACCTGCTTTTCAGATGGCTGTTAATGATGATTATCTGAGGAAAAATCCATTTGATTTCAAGATGGACTTGATACCGAATAACAGTCAGAAGAGAGTGGCAATGACAGAGGAAGAGCAGGAACGATATCTGGAATATGTTCGAAACGACGAGCATTTCAGTCGGTATTATGATGAGATAATAGTGTTGCTTGGAACCGGGATGCGAATCAGTGAATTCATGGGGCTTACCTTATCGGATTTGGATTTTGAGGAGCGAAAAATTAAGGTAGATCATCAGCTAACCAGAACTCGGAATGGTAAATACTATGTGGAGAAAACTAAGACGGAGAATGGTGTTCGCTTTATTTACATGACGGATGAGGTAAAGGAGGCATTGCTGAATATTATTGCAAGTAGGCAGAAGCCACGCAAGGAAATGGTGGTGGATGGTTATAAAGGATTTCTACTGTTGGACAAGGATGGAAAGCCGAAGGTAGCAATGCATTTGGAGCATGTCATGAAGCGGTTGCTTGACAAATACAACGCCACTCATGAAGAACAGCTACCGAGAATTACGCCCCATGTGCTTCGGCATACCTTTTGTACCCGGATGTCAGAGCGTGGAATGAATCCTAAAACGCTGCAATATCTCATGGGACATGCCGACATCACGGTGACTTTAAATGTGTACACCCACGCATCTTACACTAAAGTTGCAGATGAAATGGCACAAATAACCGCTGTTTAAGCGGGTTGCAGGTACATTTTGTTTACACCAATTTTACACCAAATGACTGTAAAAATACGAAGAATTATGAAGAATTGTGCCAAGATACGGTAAAAAGTAATATGGCAGAAACATATATCAACGGGAATGAATAAGTGCCTACAAACCCAGATAAATCAAGGGTTTATAAGGAATTGCAAGCCCTTGTGGAAACGAAAAAGAGGAGAAAAACCAACATGATAAAAATATTATTCATCTGCCACGGCATTATTTTCCGAAAACTCTGAAAACATTGAATTTATCGTATGTTTTGGACTCTATGGGAACATTTTACTAAGAATTTACTAAAACAAAAAATTAGTAAGAAATCCCTAGCACGAATTTAGAAATGAATATGAAACTTAGGACTTTATTAGTTGTGAAAACAATTAGTAAAGTCCTTTTTATTTATCTAAAGGAGGATCAGAACATGAACAACACAGCGTTAGGAGCAGAAAACAAAAAGGAACAGACAATCAATTTTATCAGCGAATCACATGAAAAATTCTACTATGAAAAATTAAAAGAGGTACGCTATCAGGATGTGTACCACAAGGCACTTTGCTATTGCCTTGGTATCAGCGATGATACGAGAAGAAATATCAATAGCATCTATGATTTTAAGACGGGATGTGTAAAAACTGAGTGCTTGCATGAAGGCTGGCAGACCAGTGGCAGTATGAAGGTGGTGCGAATGGCATTTAACCTGTATTGCAACGGCACACCGAGTGTAGATGATTATACAAAAACAGAGGAACAGGTAAACGAGTGCAGGCAGTATACAGTGGAGGACTTGTTCTGCTGTGCCTATGCACCTTTCTTTTGGCAGGCGATACAGATCCGCTATCCAGAGTATGCGACTTATAACCGGGAACTGTATGCTTTATTTGGAGGAGCAGACTAATGTTAAAAGTCAGATTGATGGGAACGAAGAATGACATTGTATGGTTTCAGAAAATCTTACAGCGTCATCCAAAAGTAGAAGTTCTGGAGATATCAGAGCTTTATAGCAATAAAGGGACAAACAAATATTACAGAGCTTATGCGGAAGTGCAGAAAAGCAATGTAAAGAGCAGCAGATAAAAGCAAAATAGTAGAGAATAGGAGAATTTATCATGTGTAAAGTAATAGCAATCGCAAATCAGAAAGGTGGAGTTGGAAAGACCACCACAACAAGCAATTTAGGAATCGGACTGGCAAAACAGGGAAAGAAAGTTTTACTGATAGATGCAGATGCACAGGGTAGTCTTACGGCAAGTCTTGGTATTCAGGAGCCGGACAGACTGGAAATTACACTTGCAACCATTATGGCAGCCATTATCAATGATGAGGAAATAAAACCGGAGTACGGCATTTTAAGACATGAGGAAGGTGTGGATTTCATGCCGGGAAATATTGAGCTTTCCGGTTTGGAAACCTCACTTGTGAATGTTATGAGCAGGGAGATGGTGCTTCGTACTTACATAGAACAGCAGAAAGACCGCTATGATTACATTCTGATTGACTGTATGCCATCACTCGGCATGATTACGATAAATGCTTTTACCAGTGCGGACAGTATTTTAATTCCGGTACAGGCAGCGTATCTGCCGGTAAAAGGTCTGGAACAGCTGATTAAAACTATTGGAAAAGTAAAGAGACAGATCAACCCGAAACTGGAGATTGAGGGAATTTTGCTTACAATGGTTGATAATCGTACCAATTATGCTAGGGACATCAGCAATCTGCTGATTGAAAATTATGGAAGCAGAGTGCGGATATTTGAAAACAGTATTCCAATGTCGGTAAGAGCTGCGGAGATTTCTGCGGAAGGTGTGAGCATTTATAAGCACGATCCGAATGGCAAGGTAGCAAGTGCCTACCAATCACTGACGGAGGAGGTGCTTGGCAATGAGTAAGACTGGAAGTGCCGCAAAGGTGAAGTTGAACAGCTTTGATGATTTATTTGGAACGGAGCAGCCACAGACAGGAACAGAACAGGTACAAGAAATCGCATTGTCAGAACTGCATGAGTTCAAAGGACACCCATTTAAGGTACTGGATGATGAAAAGATGCAGGAAACGATGGAAAGCATCAGGGAGCATGGAGTATTGATGCCAGGCATTGCCAGACCAATGAAAGATGGCGGTTATGAGATTATTGCCGGACATCGCAGGAGACACGCCTGTGAGTTTGTCGGACTTACTACAATGCCGATGTTCATCCGTGATTATACGGATGACGAAGCTACGATTATCATGGTAGATTCCAATATTCAGCGGGAGGACATTCTTCCGAGTGAAAAGGCAAAAGCTTATTTTATGAAATATGAAGCTGTAAAACATCAGGGCAAAAAAGGAAAAGGCAACAGTCTGGATGAAGTTGGGGAAACTGCCGGAGAGAGTGCAAAAACAGTACAAAGGTATATTTACCTTGCCCGCTTATCAGATGCGCTTTTAGATATGGTCGATAAAAAGAAAATTGGAATCGTGCAGGGCGTAGAGCTGTCATTTCTGACAGAACAGCAACAGGAGTGGGTGCAGGTTGTTCTTGAAGAAACCGGAGTGATCATTTCAACAGCACAGGCATCAAAGCTGAAGGAGCATGGAAAAAGTGATGAACTGACATTACCGATGGTAAGGCTGATCCTGACAGAATCGAAACCGATAGAGCGAAAAGTAACCATTAAGGCAGACAAGATCAGCAGATATTTTCCGGAATATTATTCCAATGAGCAGATTGAAAATGTTATCTACCAGCTATTGGATGAGTGGAATAGTTCAAACAGTGAGAAATAAACGGCAAAGGAGGCATGAAAAAGTGGACGAGAATACAAAATTTGATTACTACTATGGAATTGAAGCAGACCAGTTCTCTTTTTATCGTGTCCCCCGGCTGTTGATTAAAGATGAGCGATTCAAGGGGCTTAGCAGCGATGCCAAGCTCCTGTATGGCTTGATGCTCGATCGGATGTCACTGTCTATGAAAAATGGATGGCTGGACGAGGAAAACAGGGCTTATATCATCTATACGGTGGATGCGATTATGGAGGATTTGGGATGTGCGAAAGCAACCTGTGTCAAGATTATGAAAGAGCTGGATTCCGAAAAAGGGATTGGGTTAATTGAAAAAAAGCGCAGAGGTCTTGGCAAACCGGATATTATCTATGTGAAAAACTTTGCTACAATGTCAGCGGAACAGGAGGTAAAAGAGCCTGAGAATACTGGAAAATCCACAGAAGTTCAAAAATTGAACTTCAAGAAGTCTAATATTGATACTTCAAGAAGTTCAGAAGTTGAACTTCAGGAGGTACAAAATTTGAACCGCCAGAAGTATAAAAAGCAGACTTCAAGAGGTTCAGAAACTGAACTTGCAGAAGTTCAGGATTTAGCCCCTATTTATACTAACTATAATAAGACTGATATAAATTATACTGATATGAGTTATACCAATCCAATCTATCCATCCGGTGAAGGAAAACAGACCGATGATAGGATGGATGGAGCAGATGCATACATAGAGATTATCAAAGAAAATATTGAGTACGATCATCACATGAAATATGATGAAATAAATGACAGGGAACTGTATGACGAATTATTTGAATTGATCTGTGAGGTTGTATGTGTAAAGCGGACTACGATACGGATTGCGGGGGAGGAGTATCCCTATGAGCTTGTAAAGTCAAAATTCTTAAAGCTGAGGAGCAGTCATCTGGAGTATGTGATGGGGTGTATGAAAGACACGACAACCAAAATTTCAAACATTAAGGCATACATGGTTACGGCACTGTATAATGCGCCATCAACAATAAATCATTATTATCAGCAGGAAGTGCAGCATGATATGTATGGGGGAGGCTGGCATGAAAAGGGTATTGTTTAAGATGATAGTTTCGGTACTGATACTTGTTTTATGGATACTGATGTGTTATCCGGTATGCCAACAGGAAAACGGATTTGATTACTTCCTTTTCTGGATTATGGTAGGTTTTCCCTATGGGATTCGGAAAATGTGTATGTTCCTCATCCCTAAAAATTTTGGAATTGCTGGGAGCATTGGGGTGTTGGCATTTAACGGCATCATTGGTGGTCTGATAGGTGGTATCATCGTAATTGCAAGGATGATCGCAGTATTTGTGGAGATAATAAAGATGATTGCAGGCACTTCTGGTCACGATGTCCAAAAGTGTGATAATAGAGATATAATGTAAAAAACGGAGAGGATGTCGTCGTATGAAAGAAACATATATTACAGAGGATGAGCAGCTAAAATGCCAGAAAGTTGCTAATGCCTTTACCGAACTGTATGAAATTGAAAATATACTGGTGTTGGATGCGGGGAGATATGGGTTTGTCAAATTGCAGTATTATAGACCACCACAGGGTTTTGAGGATGTAATTACCTTCACAGACAGTCGAAGTATGTTTGAGAATTTGTGGCAGGAGTGGTTTGATACAAAGTTATTTTTACTGGCAAAGGATACACCCATGGAGGGAATGGGATATAGTGAGATATTTCAATGTCTGTCCGGACAGGAGAAAAGAGCACTCACAGACCGGAAAGCATATTTTGCAAAAACGGCAGAAATTGAATAATTGAGATGAACAGCGGTAGGGCAGTTATGGGAGAAATCTTGTAACTGCCCTTTTTTACTTTTGGACATTGTGACCAGAAGTGGAAAGGAGAGAGTATGGAATCAATGCGAGATATCAATAGAGTAATGGAACGAGAAATTGCAAAGGGGAGCAGTCCTTTAAAGCTGGATCATATTGAATTTGGGGATTATTCGTATCAGGAGATAACCTCAGAGAAAAAATTGGAAGATGTGTTATCCTATTTGTTAAGAATAAGGGATTTCAGACAATATGCCGGAAAAACTATTTTGAATAATGTGTATATGGATTTGCGTGGAAGAAAACCTGTATTCAAGAGGACTCGAACAGCAATCGAAAGAAATAATATATTCGCAACAATTAAAAGGTATGCAAAGAAGTTAAAGCCGCAGTATAATGGAGATGTATATTTGGAAATGGTCAGATGCTATTTCGATATATCACAAGAAAATCTGGAAAAGTGCAGATATACATATCAAGGGAACGAAACATATGCCTTTCTGTTATCAGATAAATATATTATGGCATTGTATACGCATTGTCTGGTGGCGAGAAAGGAAGCTGCTTTGCAGAAGATGCAGATTGAAGGCTTTACCGAAAAAGAGTATGGAATGGTAAGCTTAGTGAAGGTGTGGGATGTTTTGTTTCAGGCGTTGTTACTTGATGATATAAGGCTGGAAGATGATAAGATGTATGCGGAGTTTTGCACTTGTTCTTTAGTTAGTATGATACGTTAAATTATTGAGACTTTAGTTTGCAGGGGATACTTAAATTAAGTTAAGATTAAAGAAAAATTGGATCTAGATATAATAGCAAGAAAATAGACAGATGGCGTAAAAAGAAGTAGATGAGACAAAGAGCAGGGGAATAGCTGAAAAAGGAGAAGTGAAAGATGAATTATACAGAAAAAACCAAGCCAGGAATGGGAGATCCATATTGGTATGAGTGGTCTGTTGGTGAGCAACAGATTATTAATATGTTAAATGAAGAAAACAATATAGAATATGTTGAATTGCAGGCAAATGTAGGATTGGGATTAGATGATGTTGTTGTAACATATAGCGATGGAAAAGTATTATGTATACAGGTTAAACATACAAGAGCAGATGATACGTTGACATTTGCAGATTTGGTTTATTCTGCGAAAAAGACAAGTAAATCATTATTAGCCGAATTGGCAGATTCATGGCAAGAAGAGAGTCGTAGATATACTGAAGTTATTCCACAAATCTTTACGAATAGAAGAAAAGGTCAAGTAATTTCTATGACAAAGGGGGAGGACACATTCGTAAGACCAGCACTTGACGTATTTTGGAAAAAATTGAATGAAAAGATTAAATCTGCGAAAAACTTTGAAGATATTGTATTTGAAGAATATCCTGAAGCTTGGAATGAATGGAAAACACAGCTCAGTGGGATTCAAAGTAACAAAGATAAACTAAAATTCTTAAGATTATTACAGCTTGAAACCGAGCAGAAGGATTTACAAGAAATAGAAAATGAGGTTTTAGGTCACTTATCTACAGCATTTAGGATTACTTTGGATGATGCGGACAAATTATTAGGAAAACTTGATCATGCATTAAGGAAGTGGACAACATCTGTGAGAAATACTTCTCGAATTTATGTGGAAGATGTATATGAAGCATTATCTATAGATGATTATATTTCTCCGTATAATCATGAACTAATGCCTGCAGAGCCATTTTTTGATAGCCGCAAAGATTTTGTAGAAGAGATTGAAAAAGAATTATTGTTTGGAAATGAAAAAGTTCTTTTCCTTTCAGGGATACCGGGAACCGGAAAAACAAATATAGTCAGTAAGCTATGCAATAAGAGAGACAGCATTATAAAAATTAGGTATTATGCTTATGAACCTATTCAGCCAGATAAAGAATACTTGCCGATAGATGTTTCGGAAAGGGTAAAAAAGGAACATTTCTGGAATGAGATGTTTAGCCAATTAAAACAGTGCTTAAAAGGTTCTTTACATAAATACAATGTGCCATTACAAAATTGCTTTATGTCGTTGGAAGAGATGAAAAAGCATTTTTTTGAAATAGCGTCTGCGTATGCAAGAGATACTGGATGCACATTTGTTATTGCAATAGACGGAATAGATCATGCAGCACGTGCAGGAATTGTTTCAGAAACATTTTTGGCTACATTACCTAGACCAGAATATATTCCGGATAATATAAAATTGTTGATATCCGGACAACCTCAAGAGTCTTATCCGAATTATCCATTATGGTTAAAGAGAAAAAATGATAGTGTAAAGCGTTTAGATGTGCCAGGAATTGAGAGAGGGGATATATTATCACTTGTAACTCAAAAAATATCTGATACGAGAAGTAGTGAATATAATGTGATTACGGACATTGTTGAAAAATATGCTGAAAAGAACACTTTAGCTGCTATTTTTGCGGTATATGAGGCAAGTCAATGTGCGGATGCAATGAAGTTAGAAAGAAAATTATCGGACAGAAAACTAAGCGGAAATATTGAAGAATATTATTCTAATATATGGAATGATGCTGTTGGTACATTAAAACAGTATGATTTTGTAGATTACAAATTGGCAGGTGTATTTGCGTTTTTGAATGAACGTGTTGATGGACAGATGTTAGCAGAAATATTCAATGAACTTGATATACCTGTAGTTGCTTGGAATAATGTGTTGAAAACATTAAAACCTTTGATTGTAGAGGAGGTGGGGAAATATCATGTTTTACATAATGATGTGAAAGTTTTCTTATCAAATATTGTAAATATTGATGATGAAACCATTTACGATACTACAACGAATACACAAATCGAAACCAGAGCTGTCGTTGCTTCTAAGAAAACGGAAAGTGTATATGCTTACGAATACACTAATGATAACCCAAAAGAATGGAAATTGACCCGTGCAAAGTACGCTGGTGAATCTAATGATGCGGGATACTATTTCAAAACCAAGCAGACAAGCATTAATGCTGATCATTTGGATGAGTTCCGTGTAACAGTCGATTCTCTCGCTTCTAAAGAATCTGAATTGAAAACACTGGTTGGCGTTTCCGCATTTTTGGGTGGATTTGCAACAGGATTTACGATTGGAACTGGTGGTGCTGGTTTTGGTGTTGCTCTCGCAGCATATCTTTCTGCCGCTGGTTTTGGTGTTGCCGCACAGGAAAAAGCAAACCAAATTGGCGAACTGCAAAGTACGGCTCTTGCAAGATATACTGATGTCAAAAATGAATCCTCTATCTATTTTTAATTGCAGATAACCCTTGAAAGGAGGAACGGTAATGAAGGTATTGGCAATTTCTCTATTTCTCTTAGGTATCATTGTGGCGTTATTCTCAAAACAAATT
>ERZ779762.618-NODE-618-length-22732-cov-2.504696_pt1 | contig 22732 bp, 22 predicted proteins | sample MGYA00511887_ERZ779762 | MGnify/ENA primary metagenome ERZ779762 (study PRJEB29588, sample SAMEA2163052) | human gut metagenome | biome: human gut; feature: human-associated habitat; material: faeces | place: Denmark | collected 2008/2010 ...
TTGGTCTTTTGGTATAGTAGAAGTATCAAAAAATGAGGAGATTTTATTATGATCGAAGCTTATAAGAAGTTTTGGAAGGGCTATGTAGATTTTGAGGGTCGTTCAACACGTTCAGATTATTGGTTTGTATATTTGGTAAATGTATTGATTACCTTTGCTTATTTTTTGCTCCAAGCAGTATTTGGAGGACTTGCAGCTGCAACTGATTCAAGCTTTTTGGCTGTTATTTCACTTATCCTTCTACTTATCTTTTTTGCCTATGGTATTGCTGCGTGTTTACCTGGTATTGCTGTAACTGTTCGTCGTTTGCGTGATGCTGGCTACAATTGGCCGTATATTTTTGTTGCATTTATCCCATTTGTAGGTTGGATTATCCTAATTGTTTTGCTATGTAAACCAACTAAAGTGGAATATCCATTCAACAACTTCAATAATCCACAACAATAATGACAATCAACCAACTCATTGAGTTGGTTTTTCTGATGTCAAAAAAGCTTTATGTTAATGTTGCACATTTTAATATTTCTGATATAATCTTATCTGAGACTAATTGATGCTAAAAATATATTTAAGAAATGTGAATACTCTATGAAACTACTTCGTCATTTAAAAGAAAAACGTTACCTTATTTTGACATTTACCCTACCAGCTATACTTTTGGCTCTGGCTATTGTCTTTTTGCAGCCTGCACACAATCATGCTAAGGTCCAAGTAAAGGTTGGTACTAAGCAGTCATCGTCAAGCAAGCCCAAGGCATCTAGCTCAAGCTCTTCGTCATCTTCTTCAACGTCAAGTGAGTCTTCGAGCGAATCGTCGTCAGCAAGCTCAACGGTAGCTAGTCAGACAGAGGCAAGCTCTACTCCTGCGGTAGTATCAGCCCCAACACCATCTTCAGCACAAGAGACTTATCAAGCGCCCCAGTATAACTATGTGCCACCAACAACTTATACAGAATCACATAGTGATGCCTCAAGCTATACAGCTCCTGCATACAGTGCAGATGTCAGCTCTGGGACAACAGAATAAGAGTTAGAGAAAAGGAATTTAGGATTAGAAATTTTAGCATTAGTGACAGGATTATCTAGTTTAGTCCTATTAGCAGCTTGTTCAAATCAGCAAATGGCTTGACTTCTCCAACTTCATCTTCATCAGTAGAGCAGTCACAATCAAGTAGTAGTGAAAGCTCTAGCACAAGTACTAGCTCAAGCTCTAGTCAAGAGAAAAAGGTAGATACCTCTGCCTATGATAGCATCATTAGTAAGTACCAAACTGCTGTGGCCCACAACCAAACGGATGCCTCACTTAATTCTTTCGTTGTGACTTATGCTAATTCTCAAACAAGCTCAACAGCTCTTAAGCCTTATGATCTCAAAAATGGCAACTACAAATCAACTGTAGGAACATGAAAGTCTTCAAATGGAAAGACCATTATCATTACTTCGGATGGACAGTCGGAACTCTGGGGTCTACTTAGCCTATTGACAAAGTCTCACCCAATCAGTATGTGTCTGGTATATATACCTTAACTTATGTTGATTCTAGTCCAGTAGGGAATACTCCAATTCAGCTTTGTCCTAAGGGCGTTAGCGATGGTAGTGATGTGGGAGATAACAGTAAGGATCGTATCCTAGCGACGAATGGAGTACCAGAGGAAAGCTATTTTTACAGAGTGGATTAATCTTATCAAACGGTATAGCAACTAAAGAGTCAGGCCTTGGATCTGGCTCTTTTACTGTCCTGTATACTTACAGAACGAGACAATTTCTCTATTCTTGTGCTATAATAAAAGTTATGACTAATGAATTTCACCATGTAACCGTTCTTTTACACGAAACTGTTGATATGCTTGATATCAAGCCCGATGGCATCTATGTTGATGCGACCTTGGGTGGCGCAGGACATTCGTCTTATCTTTTGTCGCAATTATCTGAAAAGGGTCATTTGTACTGCTTTGATCAGGACCAAAAGGCTATTGATAATGCTCAAGTGCGTCTCAAGGATTATATTGATAAGGGGATGGTGACTTTCATCAAGGATAATTTCCGTAATCTCAAGTCCAACCTTGAAGCCTTGGGGGTGTCTGAAATTGATGGCATTCTCTATGACTTGGGTGTCTCTAGCCCACAGTTGGATGAGCGTGAGCGTGGTTTTTCCTATAAACAGGATGCCAAGCTGGATATGCGCATGAATGAGGAGGCGAGCTTGACCGCTTATGATGTGGTCAATACCTATCCTTACAACGATTTGGTGCGTATCTTCTTCAAGTACGGTGAGGACAAGTTCTCTAAACAGATTGCACGTAAGATTGAACAGGCTCGTCAGGTTAAACCAATTGAGACCACGACGGAACTGGCGGAAATCATTAAATCAGCTAAGCCTGCTAAGGAATTGAAGAAGAAGGGGCATCCAGCCAAGCAAATTTTCCAGGCTATTCGTATCGAAGTGAACGATGAGCTTGGTGCTGCGGATGAGTCTATTCAAGAGGCCTTGGATTTACTTGCTGTAGATGGTCGTATTTCGGTTATTACCTTCCATTCTTTGGAGGATCGATTGACTAAACAGCTTTTCAAGGAAGCCAGTACGGTAGATGTGCCTAAAGGTCTACCTTTTATTCCTGAAGACCTTCAACCTAAGGTAGCCTTAGTTAATCGTAAGCCAATCCTACCTAGTCAGGAAGAATTAGAAGCTAATAACCGCTCGCATTCTGCTAAATTGCGTGTGGCTAAAAAAATCAGGAAATAATTATGGAAAATAAGGAACATCAGATTGTTAATAGAGCCATTAGAAACCATATTCGTTTTATGACGCGTATGGAAAAGGCCTTCTATTCGGCAATTGTTTTGACAGCTATTGTGATGAGTATCGCAGTTGTATTTTTACAAGGGCGTAATCAGGCTATCAAGCAACAAATCACAGACCTTAATAGCAAGATTAGTGATGAAAAAACAGAGCTTAACAATGCTAAGCAGGCGGTTAATGAGTTGACTAACTCTGACCGTATTAAAGAGATTGCTAATAAGGCAGGCCTGTCTATTAATAACGATAGTATTAAGAGTGTGAAATAACCAATGAACAGATTAAGAAAACTTAAACATTTATTTCTAAACTATGTCGTTAGGGATAGGCGAAAGCCAGCCCAGAACCGACAGCACGTTGGTCAGAACCTTATGGTTCTTAGTATCTTTATCTTTTTCGTCTTTATTATCAACTTTGTGGTGATTATCGGGACAGACAGTAAGTTTGGTGTCGATTTGTCGACCCAGGCTGCTAAGTCTTATAACACTAAGACCACAGTGGCTGCTAAGCGTGGTACGATTTACGACCGAAATGGAAATGTTTTGGCTGAGGATTCAACCAGTTATGCCATTTACGCAATCGTGTCTACCAGCTATGTGTCAGCGACTCAAGAAAAACTCTATGTCCAAGATAGTCAGTTTGACAAGGTTGCCGATATTTTAAAGGATAAGCTAGGAATTGAAAAGAGTGCTGCCTTGGCTCAATTACGTACTAAGGGTGCCTATCAGGTTTCCTTTGGACTAAAGGGGAAGGGAATTACCTACTCTGTTAAAGAAGAACTAGAGAAAGCCTTTAAAGATGCGGGAATTAAGGGGATGGCCTTTGAAGCAACAACGTCACGTATGTACCCTAATGGGACCTTCGCATCAGAGTTTCTTGGTCGTGCCGAAGCTGTTGAAAATAAAAAAGACGGCTCTTATTCTTTGATTGGCCAAACTGGTTTAGAGCGTTCGCTTAATAGCCTTTTGACAGGGACAGATGGTGAAGCCATCTATGAGAAGGATAAAAACGGTAATACGCTTCTAGGTACGGAAACCATTACCAAGGAAGCTATCGATGGTAAGAACATCTATACAACCTTGTCAGCGCCTCTTCAAACCTTCCTAGAAACGCAGATGGATACCTTTATGGAGCAGACAAAAGGGGTAAATGCTTCAGCGACAGTTGTTAATGCTAAGACAGGTGAGATCCTTGCAACGACACAACGTCCGACCTATAATTCTGATACCCTTGAGGGACAGGCTAAGAAGAACTATGACTGGGTTAACCGTCTTTACGAAGCCCAGTATGAGCCTGGATCAACCATGAAGGTCATGCTCTTGTCAGCTGCTATTAACAATGGAAGCTTCAACCCGAATGCGACCTATAGTAATGCCAACGGTATTAAGGTTGACGACGTTGAAATCAATGACTGGTCAATCAATGAAGGTATCTCAACAGGTCAAAACATGTCATTTGCCCAAGGGTTCTCTTATTCAAGTAACGTTGGTATGACCATTTTGGAACAAGAGATGGGGGACAAAGTCTGGTCTAACTACCTTTCTCTCTACAAATTTGGTCTTCCAACTCGCTTTGGTATGGTAGGTGAGTCTTCTGGTGTTGTCTCTCGAAACTCTGTTAATATCGCTCAATCGTCTTTTGGACAAGGGATTTCAGTGACTCAGGTACAAATGCTTCGAGCCTTTACCGCAATTTCTAACAAAGGTATTATGCTGGAACCTCAGTTTATTAAACAGGTTGCTGATGTTAACCAAGGTACTGTCCGTACAGCTAAGAAAGAAGTTATCGGCAAGCCAGTTTCTAAGCAGGCCGCCTCTGAAACTCGTAATTATATGATTTCTGTTGGCACAGACCCAGAGTTCGGTACTCTTTACAATAAATCTGAAGGTTCACCGATTATCCAGGTCGGCAATTATGACGTTTCAGTTAAGTCAGGAACGGCTCAAGTTGCCGATGAAAAGACTGGGACTTACAAAGATGGGGCTAATGAAACTCTCAACTCAGTTGTGGCCATGGTTCCTGCAGATGATCCAGAATACATCATGTATGTGACTGTTCAAGAGCCTAAGACCTGGGATAATAATTTCTATGCGACTGTAGTCAACCCTGTCTTAGAAGAAGCCATGTCTATGGGAGACACCCTAGATACTTCTGTGTCTGAGGGTAGTGAAAAGACCGAGGAAACGAGCTATCAAACTGGCGATATTATCGGTAAGCGTCCAGGTGAGACAGCTAACACCCTTCGTCAAAACCTGATTCATCCGATTGTTTTGGGTGTTGGTGATAAGATTGAGAAGGTTTCTGTAGATGCCAAAGCCAATATTAAGGCCAATGAACAGATTCTTATCATGACCAATGACTTCACAGAACTTCCAGACATGTATGGTTGGACCAAGAAGAACGTTGAAACCTTTGCCAAATGGAAAGGTATTAAAATTACTTACAAGGGTGGCAAGTCAGGGACTGTTACCAAACAAAGTGTTGCGGCAGGAAAAGCCCTGTCTAAAACCAAGAAGATTACCATTACTTTAGGAGACTAAGATGACTATGAGTCTGATAGCAGGCGTGGCCGCCTTTGTGTTGACGGTGCTCGCCATGCCTCACTTTATTACTTACTACAAAATCAAGAAAATCGGTGGCCAACAAATGCATGAAGATGTGAAGCAGCATTTGGCTAAGGCTGGGACGCCAACTATGGGAGGGACAGTCTTCCTAGTGGTTGCGATCTTGGTTAGCTTGATTTTCAACTTCCACGTCTTTAGCGAGGGACACCAAGCCTATGGTGCCACAGCGGGGATTCTCTTTGTCATTTTGATTTATGGAATCATTGGTTTCCTTGATGATTTCCTTAAGATTTTCCGTCAAATCAATGAGGGACTTAAACCTTGGCAAAAGATGGCCTTGCAGATTATTGCGGGTTTGCTTTTCTACTTTATCCACGTACTTCCTAGTGGGACAGATAGCTTAGTTATTGGTGGATTAACCATTCATCTCGGTGTCTTCTATGTTCTCTTTGTCCTATTCTGGATTGTCGGTTTCTCAAATGCTGTGAACTTGACAGATGGTATTGATGGTTTAGCTTCTATCTCTGTGGTTATCAGCTTGATTGCCTATGGGATTATCGCTTTTGTCAAGGGTGAGTTCGCTATCTTGACCATCATTATCACTATGATTGGGGCTCTTCTTGGCTTCTTCGTCTTTAACCACAAGCCAGCCAAGGTCTTTATGGGAGATGTCGGTTCCTTGTCACTTGGAGCTATGCTTGCGGTTATCTCTATTGCCCTACGTGTAGAATGGACCCTACTCTTGATTGGTGTGGTTTATGTCTTTGAGACAGTTTCTGTCATGCTACAGGTCAGCTATTTCAAATACACTAAGCGTAAGTATGGAGAAGGTCGTCGTATTTTCCGTATGACACCATTCCACCATCACCTCGAATTGGGTGGTCTTTCAGGTAAGGGTGACAAATGGTCAGAGTGGAAGGTTGATGCTTTCCTTTGGACAGTTGGAGCACTTGCAAGTGCCATTACCCTTTGGATGGTTCTTGGAAACGTTATGAAATAAATGAAAAGAGCAGAAATGCTCTTTTTCTGTTATAATGGTAGGGATAGACTAGATAGAAAAGAAGTAAGTAAACATGTCATTTAAAGATTTTAATTTTAAAACATTCATTCAGGAGGCTCTTGATGAGATTAAGTTTAAGGAGCCGACGCCTGTTCAACAGAAGTTGATTCCTGTAGTCCGTTCAGGTCGTGATTTGGTTGGTGAATCAAAGACGGGTTCAGGGAAGACACATACCTTCCTCTTGCCAATTTTTGAGAAACTCAATCCAAAGAGTGGCGATGTTCAAGTTGTTATTACAGCGCCATCACGTGAATTGGCGACACAAATTTACCAAGCGACAAAACAAATTGCCAAACATTCTGAGACTGAAATTCGTGTAGTCAATTATGTGGGTGGTACAGACAAGCAACGTCAGATTGAGAAACTCAAGGTAGCCCAACCTCATATTGTTATTGGGACACCAGGGCGTATCTATGACTTAGTTAAGTCTGGGGACTTGGCTATCCACAAGGCCCATACTTTTGTTGTTGATGAGGCTGATATGACCATGGACATGGGATTCTTGGATACTGTGGACAAGATTGCGGCAAGCCTTCCTAAAGAAGTGCAAATTTTGGTCTTCTCAGCAACCATCCCTCAAAAACTGCAACCATTCTTGAAGAAATATTTGACCAATCCAGTCATGGAACAAATCAAAACTTCAACAGTTATTGCAGACACCATTGATAACTGGTTGGTATCTACAAAGGGGCGCAACAAGAATGAACAGATTCTTGAGATGCTTAAGGGGATGCAGCCATATTTGGCAATGATTTTCGTTAATACCAAGGAACGTGCAGACGATTTGCACAGCTACCTAGTGTCAAATGGTCTTAAGGTTGCCAAAATTCATGGAGGTATTCCACCACGTGAACGTAAGCGTATCATGAATCAAGTCAAGAAGCTTGATTTTGAGTACATTGTAGCGACTGACCTTGCAGCGCGTGGAATTGATATTGAAGGGGTTAGCCATGTTATCAATGATGCCATCCCTCAAGATTTGTCCTTCTTTGTTCACCGTGTAGGACGTACAGGACGTAATGGTTTGTCAGGAACAGCCATCACCCTCTATCAACCAAGCGACGACTCAGATATTCGTGAGCTTGAAAAGATGGGGATTACCTTTGACCCTAAAGTCTATAAGGACGGCGAGTTTCAAGATACCTATGACCGTGACCGTCGTGCCAACCGTGAAAAAGCCTATCAAAAACTTGATACGGAAATGATCGGTTTGGTTAAGAAGAAAAAGAAAAAAATCAAGGACAGATTTTTCTTTTACACAATGATTACAAGGCTTGAAAACCAAAATTCCGAGGTTGCGTGTTCGTGTCCGAACTGCGGTGCGGTAAGCAGTGTAAGAGAGCTTCTCAACGGTTGTAAAAACTGCAAAACTCGCTTTATTATGGACGATTTGTTCCCGAAGGTTACAAACTTCTACTTTGTAAAAACCTATTCGCTTGCGAACAAGTCAACGAAAAAGGTGCTTGCTCCGTACCTTCTCGGCGGAATTGCCGCCGTTGCGGCATTTACGGTATGGGTGGTTGTAAAGGACGGAACTTTTGATCCCGCAACCGCAAATATGGTCTATGAAATCGGCGTAAGAGCAATCCCCGTACTGCTCGGCGGACTTTTGGCGGGGTACCTTGCATGGGCATTAAAAACGCTTTTCGGACTTTTTGTCGGTGCGGCAAAGAGCATTCCGATGATAGGTCCGCACTTCAATTGTCAGAAAAGACTTCCGTGGCTTATGAAAGAGGTTAATCCCAACTTCTCATATGAATACTTTATCGGCAAGGTGCTTGCTTTGCTCAAGATTATGATTTTCAGCGATGATTACACAAACCTCGCAGTCTATGAGGGCGATCCGATGAAAAATCCTTTCGGAGATATTGTTGACATTAAGTACAGAGGAGTGTCAAAGCTTAATTCATTCAATGTCACAAACGGATGTTGCTATGTTGATATGACCGTTTACGCAACGACCGTGAAAAACAAAAATTCTTCATTTAGGGTTAAAAACGAAAAGTTCAGACTTACCGTTTGCAGAAGTGTGAACGCCATGGATGACGGAGTTTTCACAATGAAAAAAGTAACCTGTAAAAGCTGCGGCGCAAGCTTTGATGCAACAAGAGAACGCAACTGCCCGTATTGCGGAAATCCTTATCATCTCGGCAACGATGACTGGGTTGTTGTAAGCTTCGGAAAAGGTTAATTTAAATTTCAGAATACATATAATATAAATAAGAGGAAAACGGATATGTTCGGAAAAAACAAATCGACGGGTTCAATCGAGTACATTGTAGTGGGACTCGGCAACCCCGACAGAAAATACGAAAACACTCGTCACAACGCAGGCTGGCTTGCAATTGACCGCATTGCCGACAAGCTCGGTTGTGATGTGAACAAAATAAAATACAAAAGCTTTATCGGCACTTGCACTGTAAACGGCGCAAAAGTTATGCTGATGAAACCCACAACATATATGAACAACAGCGGTCAGGCAGTTGTTGAGGCGATGAACTTCTACAAAATCCCACCCGAAAATGTCATTGTAATTTTTGACGACATTTCGCTTGATGTCGGAAAAATGCGTATCCGTTCAAAGGGCAGTGACGGCGGTCAGAGGGGAATGCGCAGTATAATCTATCTCAGCGGAAGCGATAAATTCCCCCGCATCAAGGTTGGCATAGGCGCAAAGCCAAATCCCGACTGGGACCTTGCCGACTGGGTGCTTTCAAAGTTCACTCCCGATGAAATGAAAAAGCTTGATGAAATTTTTGACAATGCCGAAAAAGCAATCGAGCTGATTATTGACGGAAAAACCGACCGTGCTATGAATTTGTTCAACTGAAAAGGGACAAAGAAATGAATAATCTCAACTTTCTTGTTGATGTTCTGAAAGACTCGCCCGTTTTCAAAACGCTTGAAAAGAATGTCAAGCCGGGCAGAACGGTCTGTGCTTCGGGACTTTCAACAATTAACAAATCAAATATCATCTATGCGCTGTGCCGCCTCAAGGGCGTCACGGCATTTTGTCTTGCCTCCGATGAAAAAGAGGCGCAAACTTTGTGCAACGACCTTTCGTGCATGGGACTTCGTGCCTATGTTTATCCCGTGCGTGACTTCAACTTTCTTGACTTTCAGAGCCGTTCGCACGAGTACGAGCACGCAAGACTTAAAGTTTTGCTCAAGCTTATCAATCATGAATGCGATGTTGCAATTGCGTGTGTTGATGCGGCGGCACAGCTTACCGTTCCGAGAAATGTGCTTGAACAGTCGGTTATTGAATTTGAAGAGGGCAGGGAGCTCTCGCTTGAAAAGGCGACAAAGGCGCTTACTCTGCTCGGCTACGAACGCTTTGATGCGGTAGAGGGCAGCGGTCAGTTTTCGCTGAGAGGCGGTATTCTCGACTTCTTTATGCCCGACAGCGACTATCCCGTGAGATGTGAATTTTGGGGCGATGAAATTACCGACCTCAGCTATTTTGACATTGAAACACAGAGAAGATTTAAAAAGGCTGACAAAATTACGCTTTCGCCCTCAACCGAAATCGTAATTGAGGACAGAGCCGCCCTTGCAGATAAAATTGAACACAAGGCAAAGCTTCTCCGTTCCAAGAACAGCGCCAAAGCCAAGGAAAAACTTTTTTCAGAGGCAGAGCTTATCCGCAGCGGTGCAATGATTGCCAATGCGGACAAATTTATCAATCAGATTTACGATAAACCCGAGTCGCTTTTTGATTATCTCGACAGAAACACCCTCGTTTTTGCGTCTGAATTTACTGCAATTCAGGAACGGGGAAAGTCGATGGACTTTATCAGCAATGAAACCCTTATGCAAGGCTTTGAGGACGGAACTCTTTGCAGAGGCTTTGACCGCTTTGCGCTCACATTCAACGAATGTACCGAGTTTTTGCAAAGTCACGGAACAATCGTGCTTGAAAACTTTGTTCACGGAAGTATGCCTATCAAGCTGTCGGAAATCATCAGCTTTTCAACAAAACAGCTCTCGGCATGGGGCGGTTCGTATAAACAGCTAAAAGAAGATGTTGACGGACTTTTTACCCCCGAAAGCAAGGGCGTTATCTTTGCAGGAACAGAAAGAGCCGCCAAAAATCTTTGTGACACCTTTAACGCAGACGGCATAAACGCTGTTTACAGCGAGGGTGCGGATAAGATTTCAAAGGGCGAACTGCTTGTTATGCAGGGTGCATTGAGTGCGGGCTTTGAGTATCCGTCACAAAAGTTTTTTGCAATAACCTACAGTCAGGTTTCGTACCGTCCCGAAAAGTCCAAAAAGAAGAAGAAAAAGACGGGACAGGAAATTTACAGCCTTTCAGAGCTTGCCCCCGGTGATTATGTTGTACACAATGTTCATGGTATCGGTGTGTTCGGCGGTATAAGAAAAATTGATACTCACGGAGTTATAAAGGACTATATCAAGATTGACTACGCAAAGGGCGATGTGCTTTATGTGCCTGTCACACAGCTTGATATGGTTGCAAAATATATAGGTCCGAAAGAGGATTCAAGGGTTAAGCTTAACCGACTCGGTTCGGGCGACTGGCAAAAGGCAAAGGCAAGGGTTAAAACCTCTGTCAAGGACATTGCCAAGGAGCTTATCGAGCTTTACTCACAGCGTATGAAAGCCAAGGGCTATGCCTTTTCGGCAGATAACGAGTGGCAGAGAGATTTTGAACTCAGCTTTGAATATGACGAAACTCCCGACCAGCTGCGTTGTTGTGAGGAAATCAAGCATGACATGATGCGTTCGTCGCCGATGGACAGACTTCTCTGCGGTGATGTCGGATTCGGCAAAACAGAGGTTGCACTCCGTGCCGCCTTTAAGTGTATTGCAGATTCAAAGCAATGCGCATTGCTCTGCCCCACAACAATCCTCGCATGGCAGCATTATCAGACGGTAATCAAGCGTTTTGAGGGCTATCCCGTTCGTGTGGAACTGCTTTCAAGATTCCGTACAGCAAAACAGCAGAAAGAAATTCTCCAAAAGCTAAAGCGAGGAGAAATTGATATGATTGTCGGAACTCACAGACTTGTGCAGAAGGATGTTGAATTCCGTGACCTCGGACTTGCAATCATAGATGAGGAACAGCGTTTCGGTGTTGCCCAAAAGGAGAGGTTCAAGGAACTGTGCAAAAATGTCGATGTGCTTACGCTCTCGGCTACTCCTATTCCGAGAACCCTCAATATGGCGATGAGCGGTCTGCGTGATATGAGCGTTATCGAAGAAGCGCCGACAAACCGTCAGCCTGTTCAGACCTATGTGCTTGAACACGATGATGCGGTTATCAACGAGGCAATCCGCCGTGAACTCCGCCGTGGCGGTCAGGTGTTCTATCTTCACAACAATGTTGAAACAATTTCTTCATGTGCCGCAAAAATTCAGGAGGCTGTTCCCGAGGCAAAAATCGCAATCGGTCACGGCAAAATGAAAGAGGGCGAACTCAGCGAAGTTTGGCGACAGATGCTTGAACAGGAGATTGATGTGCTTGTCTGCACGACAATTATCGAAACGGGTGTCGATTTGCCGAATGCCAACACCCTTATTATAGAAAATGCCGACTGTATGGGACTTTCGCAGTTGCATCAGCTCAGAGGCCGTGTGGGCAGAAGTTCACGAAGGGCATATGCCTACTTTACCTTCAGACGGAACAAGGTCCTCACGGAGATTCAGCAGAAAAGGCTTGCCGCAATCAGGGAATTTACAGAATTCGGCAGCGGCTTCCGCATTGCAATGCGTGACCTTGAACTGCGAGGTGCGGGCAATATTATGGGCGCACAGCAGCACGGACATATGGAATCGGTCGGTTACGATATGTACCTCAAGCTTCTTGATGAGGCAGTAAGCGAGGAAAAGGGCGAGCAGAATGTCACAAAAGACCTCGACTGTCTTATTGATATTTCGGTTGACGCTCATATTCCCGAAAGCTATGTTGAAAGTCTTACACTTCGTCTTGATGTTTACCGCAGAATTGCCGATATCCGCAGTAATGAGGACGCAGACGATGTTATTGACGAGCTGCAGGACAGATTCGGCAAGATTCCGAACTCGGTTCTCGGACTTATCGACATTGCCCTTGTGCGTAACAAGGCTTACTCAATGGGCATTTACGAAATCAGACAGAACGGCACAACACTCATGCTCTTTGTAAACAAACTTAAATCCCCTCAGGTTGCCGACTTGCTCATTGCTTTGGGCGGAAAGGCAAAGCTTGTTGCCGGAGCAAAACCGTGCGTTGCGGTTGAGTGCAAAAACAGCTCAGCTCCGCTTGAAATCCTCACCAAAATTTTCGGTGTGCAGTAATTTTACGGCATGAAGCCGTAATTTGTTAAGAAAAAACCTCCCGAAAGTACAAAAATGCTGTTTTTCGGTGGAAATTCTCAACAAAATTTTATAAAAATGTAGACAATGACGATTTTTTTGTGTATAATCGTAAGGTACATTATCCTGCGAAAGTGTGTTTGCAGGACACTTTGCATTTAATTTTTCAGAAGGACGGTAAAAAACTATGAAGCCTAATATCAAGGTTGGTTCATTTTTACTTGCAATTGTTATGATGTTTTCGGTTTTTGCAATTGCAGGTTGTACACCCACAACTCTTAACAAAGAATGGTCGTATAAGACAAGCGACAATGAGCTTGCCATCGGCGTTTATATCTACTCACTCAATGCAGCTTACAGTCAGGCTGAGTCATTTGCTAAAAAGCTTGACGATTATGATTCGACATCTGACAAGTGGCTTGATGAAAAAATCAAGGACGATGACGGCAACGAGCAGGTTGCAAGAGAGTGGATTAAAGATCAGGCTAAGAAAATGTGCCTCAGCTACCTCGTAGTTGACGAACAGCTTAAAAAGGAAAATGTAAACATCGGTCAGGCAACTCTTGACTCCGCAACAAGTCAGGCTGAATCATACTGGAATGTCGGCCCGTATGCGTCACAGGGTTATGTAATGCCGATGAAGAAGCAGTATGAAAAGTACGGCGTTTCACTCGACAGCTTTGCATACTGCACAACTCTCTACAACACAAAGTATGAGGCTCTCTTCAAAGCAGTTTACGGCAAGGGCGGTTCAAAGGAAGTTTCCGACGCCGACCTTACAAAGTATTTCAAGGAAAACTATACGGACTACTCATATCTTCCCGTGAACCTTTATACATCAACAAAAGATGAGGCAGGTTCATCAAAGAATGTTGCAATGAGCGACAAGGAAATCAAGAAGGTTGAGGATCAGCTTAACGGCTACAAGAATGACCTTAACAAGGGCGGTTCTTTTGATGATGTTATTGCATCATACAAGAAGTCAAGCGGTTCGGGAACAGATTCTTCTGTTTCAAATGTAGAAGTTCTCGACAAGAGCTCAATCGGTGACGAGCTTAAAGAGGCTATCGGCAAGCTTAAAACAGGCAAGGCTGAAACTCTCAAGGTTGGCAGCGGCGACAGCGCAATCTACTATCTCGTTTATAAGAAAGACGTCAACAAGGATGTTGACAGCTATATCGGCAACGAATCAAACAGAGCAAGTGTTCTTGCGTCAATGAAGTCAGACGAATTTTCAAAGTACATTGACAGTCTTGCAGAGAAACTCAAGTATGAAGAAAACACTTCGGTTATTGACAAGTATAAGCCCGAACTCTTCTTCGTTGCGGTTGAGCCTACAACATCGGCATCAACAACATCGGCATCCGATAAAAGCTCGAAATAATTGATATTGGACATACAACAGACGCATTTTCAGATTATTCTGAAGAAAGGGGCTTTTATGAAAAAACATTCAAAGCTTTGCGCAATTTTTCTGACGGCACTTTTGAGCATTTCTGCTGTGAGCTTTTCCGTATCGGCAGTCGGTGAGGAGGTTGATCCCGGCGGAGATTCAAGCGTTATTGTTGATCCCGTAGAGCCGGAACCCGAACCGGAACCGGAACCATCACCGGAACCATCACCGGAGCCTGAGCCGGAGCCGCAGCCGCAGCCCGATCCTGTGTATCCGGATTCTTCGGACAGTTCATCATATGTAGAGCCCGGCTATTCGTCAAGTGATTCGTCATATGACAACAACTATAACTATGACAGTAGCTATGACTACAACAATAACAGTTATGACAATAATTACAGCAGCAGTCAGACTTACTACTACTCTGAGCCGTCATATGTAGGCGGCGGTCAGTCCTATGTTGCTCCGTCAAATACTGCTCCGTCAGCGTCGCTCATCAAGTCTGACGATAACATTGACGAAAAAACTCTTTCAAGCAACGACTGGTCGGATATCGCAAAAAATCTTAAAAATACCGACACATCGAGTTCTGACGGTGATGACTTTAACTTCATCAAGAACAATAACAGCAAGGGTGACAACGGTCATTGGATGTTCTATGTTTCACTCGTTTTACTCTCACTCGGTGTTGCAGGCATTGCGTACTTTGTAATTTCAACTGTTCTCAACAGAAAGAAGAGAGTCACAGTCGGCGGCAGAAGTAACGCTCCAAAGAGCAAATCTGTACAGCCACAGCGTTACAGCAGTAACGATGATTATGCCGATGATTACTCATCTTCAGGCAGAAAGTCCGAAAGACGCAGTAAGTACGATACTGCCGAAATTCAGCTTCCAAAGAACAACCAAAAGGGCGGAAGAAGATACAAGTAATTAAATAACTTTATAAAACAAAAGCAGTTCCAAAATCGGAACTGCTTTTTTGTTTGACTGTGTAATTAAATTTTCGCATGACTTCTGTTTGAATGTCAAAATCAGTTTTTGTCATACGGCTTTTTGTATGCCTCTTTGAACGGTTTTACAGTGCCGTCCTTTTCTTCAACGCTTACATTGTCAAGTGTTGCGTTGAACTGTGTGCGGATTTCGCCAAGATAAATTTTGTACAGCTCTTTCTGTTCTTTTTGCTCAGCCTCGGTAAGTCCGTGTTCCTTTTTCTTTTTTGCAAGCTCGTTAATTCTGTCAAGCATCTTTTTATCCATAAGTCAATCCTCCCGACCGTTATTTTGGTTTTGAGAGCAATCTGCTCCAAAGCTATGATATCACACAATCAGCCAAAGTGCAAATTTTCGATTTGTCGGTTGAAAACAAAAATTTTTTGTGCTATCATTCAATTAAAGCCGTTATACGGCAAATTTTTTCGGCGGTGAATTATGGAAAATTTCAGCTTATTACACCCGACAAATTCACATGCATCCTACAGAACTCTCAACAAAGAGGCGCTGAATGATTTGTCGGTTGATTATATATGTGACGCTCTCACAAAAGAGCAGTATGAACGCAACAGCATAAAGCAGCTGCTGATAAATATTACGGATGACGAGGAAGTTATAAAATATCGTTGCGATGTTTTTGAGGATTTTCTTCGTTTTCCGAAACTTCGTGATGATCTATCCGCACTCCTTGTAAAGCTGAACGATTTGCGTGAAATTGAGCGCTTTCAAAAGGATACCGAGGCATCTTCCTTGTGGCAACTTGTAAACCGACTTCGTGAAATGGACGGCTATGTCGATTGCATTACAAGAATAAAAAACACGCTTGAAACAATTGAAGTAAAGTCGCAGGGTCTGCTTGAACTCAAGAAAAATGTTCAGTCAATTTACAATGACAGCGGTTTTCCCGAACTAAAAAAGGATATAATAGATACGCTTGCAAAGGCTCAAAAGCTCAAGAGCATTACACTCGGTGTGAATCTTGACGATTTACTCCGCCCAAAGAGTGTGGGTGTAATCTCACTCAATGACAAAGAATTTACCGACAGCGGTATTCTCAAAAGATTTATGAAGTTTACAAACCGTGACAGCGAACTGCACCACGGCAACGATGTTTCGGGATTTTTAAGCTTTCATCCGTCCAATCCGTCAACCTCGCAGTTCGGGCTGGGACAGTTTGTTGTGGGCGCTCAGCAGGATGTAAACCGCACTATGAACAGCTCGCTGACCGGCGCAGATCCTATGTCTGACGCACTCAAAAATGTTGTGACCGATATCCTCCGCAGAACCGTAAATGACATAAAATCAATGCTCAACAGATATGTCAATGTCAACGGCTACTCGTTCGTTTCGCTTATGCCCGAAATCATTTTCTATATTCGTTTTGCAGAGCTTTGTGATAAGATGAAAAAGAAAAATCTTCCGCTGTGCAAGGCGGAAGTTTTGCCGAAAGAGGACAGAAATTGCTGCCTTAGAGATGTTTACAACCTCAAACTCGGCATAAAATCGGCAAACGGTGAGAATTTGGATATTGTCACAAACGATATTGATTTTAACGATGATAGGCGAATTTACATTCTGACAGGTCCGAACCGTGGCGGTAAAACCACGATTACTCAGGCGGTCGGACTTGCGTTTCTGCTTGCTCAGAACGGAATATATGTTCCTGCAACGCAGATGAAATTCAGCCCATGCGACAGCATTTTTACGCATTTTCCTGCCGATGAAAACGATACCGTTGATCTTGGCAGACTCGGTGAAGAAAGCAAAAGACTTGCCGAAATTTTCTCTTCGGCAAGCCGTTACAGCCTGCTTTTGCTCAACGAAAGCCTTGCAACAACCAATGTTGCCGAGGGCTTGTACATTGCCCGTGATGTTGTCAAATCAATGCGATATCTCGGCACAAGGGCGATTTTTAATACCCATATGCACGATTTGGCTCGCAATCTTGATGAGGTGAACACAACCGTAAAGGGCGACAGCAAGATTGAAAGTCTGGTAACAGGTGTCGAAAACGGACAGCGTTCGTTCAAGGTTTTCATCGCTCCGCCTCAAGGTGTAAGCTATGCCAAAGACATTGCCGAAAAATACGGTGTAACCTTTGACAAAATCAAAAAACAGAGCTATAATATTTAAGAAAGGAGTGAAAAATATGTTTTTTACAAGAGAAGGATGCGGCGGTCATTGCGGACATAATACGGAAGGACACCACTGTAGACACGAACACGAATATGGAGAAGGACATCATCACTGCCATCACGAGGAAGCAGACGGTCATGGCAGAGGCTGCTGCGGTCATGGCGGAAGGAGAGAAGGCGCAGGACGCAAAAAAAATTGTGAACGCATACCATTTAACCGCAGATTAAGTGAAGAAAGTATTAACCTTATCAAAGAATATGCACAAAAAAATAACATAACAGAAACAGAAGCTCTGGAAAAAGCAATCCAAAGTTTAAAAGAATAAAAATTAACCCCCTGAATTTCAGGGGGTTTGTGCTATAATATTTGAGGAAAAGAGGTTATTATGACAACAATTAAGGTTACAAAAATGCAGGGCTGCGGAAATGATTTTGCAGTAATAGATTTTGACCAATACAAAAAAACAAATCTTCCTATGGATGAACTTGCAAAAAAAATCTGCGACAGACACTTCGGAATAGGTGCAGACGGAATGATAATCCCGAAAACCAATACTTCAGAAACCGATATAGGCTGGTATTTTTATAACTCTGACGGGTCAATAGCACAAATGTGCGGTAACGGAATGAGATGCTTCGCCAAATATGTTTATGACAAAGGTCTTGTAAATAAAAAAGAGTTTTCAGTTCTCACAGGTGCAGGCATAATTAAACCACAGCTGCTCGATGACGGGACTGTAAAAGTTAATATGGGAACTCCTGTTCTTGAAGATGAAAAAATTCCTTTTAAAGGTGAACGAAAAATAAAAGCACTGGATAGAGAATTTGATATTACTCCTGTGTCAATGGGTAACCCTCACTGTGTAATAACCGTCAACGATAACCCGATGGATATGGCTTTGAAATATGGTCCGGTCATTGAAAAACACGAATATTTTCCTGAAAAAACAAATACCGAATTTGTAAAAGTAATCTCTAAAACAGAAATTGAAATGCGGGTTTACGAACGCGGCTGCGGCATAACTCTTGCTTGCGGGACAGGTGCCTGTGCATCAGTAGTAGCATGTGTTTTAAATAACTTAACAGAAGAAAAAGTTAAGGTAAACCTTCTTGGAGGGGCTGTATTCGTGGAATGGCAAGGGAATAAGCTTAATCCGAAGAAAGACATTTTCCTCACAGGTCCCGCAAATTACAGTTTCACCGCGGAATACATGTTGTAATAATTTGTCTTTTCATGTTATCATTGGGTTACACCAAAATACAAAAGGAGACAAAAAATGAAAAATTATGAACTATTAACTGTATTTAAACCAAATTTAGATGCAGAAGAAGTAGATAAATTAATTGCTAAAATCAGCGATACCATTGTTGAATTTGGCGGCAAAGTTGAATCTACTGACAAAATGGGAAGAAAAAAATTAGCTTATGACATCCAGAACTTCAGAGACGGCTTCTTCGTTTCAATGGTTCTTGCATTGCCTGCTGACAAAGTTGCTGAATTCAAAAGACAATTAAGATTAAGCGACAATATTATCAGAACAATGTTTATGGAAGTTTCAGCAAAAGCTTCTGTGTAACACGAAAGAAAAGGAAATAAAATGTCATTAGCAAAATCAGTAGTTACAGGAACAGTATACAGACAGCCGGAAAAACGTTTTTCACAAAATAACGTTGCGGTTTCTGCATTTGTTCTTAATATCGGAGAAAGAGAAGAAATGCTATTAAGAGTTATTTCTAAAAGAAATGCTCTGGATGAAATAGTTTCATCTCTAACAAAAGGCGACCGCGTGCTGGTCGAAGGCAGACTGCAGACTGCAGCAGTAAAAATGGATGACGGAACTGAAAAGAGAATTTATGAAATTGATGCAAATACAATTGAAAAACTCGGTGAAGATTCCTCTTCCACTGCAGCGTCATCAGGAAATTCAAAATTCGGCACAGAAGAAATCGTGAAGTTTGAATCAGATGATTTCTCAAACGAACTGATCGGCGAAGACGAAATACCATTTTAAAAAGGAAAAACTGAATATGAGTAGTGTAAAATTTATCCCTGCGCAAATGCAAAAATATGCAGCGCATACACAAAAGATGAAAAATTCACAATTGAAATCAACGGTAAGATATATGGGTAAAAAAGCAGCAGCTTTTACACCGGATATATTTACAGCATCAAACAAAACAACGAACACTGCTAAAACTTCATTAGTCGAAATATTTGCAGGAAACAGAAAAAAATAAGTAATAGTAAAAAATAAGGCTAGAAAGGCGAATTAAAACATGGCAAGACAAGATGCTCAGGATAAGAAAAAACGTAAAAATTGCAGTCTTTGTGCAGACAAAGTAACTGAAATTGATTACAAAGATGCAGCAAAATTGAAAAGATACCTGACAGAAGCAGGAAAAATTATTCCTCGCAGAATTACAGGCAACTGTGCAGAACACCAGAGAATGATTGCAAAAGCAATTAAACGCGCAAGAGAAGCTGCAATTATCGGATATACTTTTGACTAGTATAGATATGAAAATCCAAAAAAGGAACCGCATGGAAATATGTGGTTCCTTTTTTTTGGAAATTATGTTATCATATAAATGTCCGAAAAAATTCCGCGATAAGGAACGTGAGCGGAATTTTAGAGTGGCGTATTAGACAGCGAAGCTGCGCGCGACGCGCGAAGGCGGGGCGTAAGCAGCGGAGGTCTGCTTTTGACTTATATTATGTCGTACAATTTAAAGCCGTATCGTTTGTAAAAAAATAATTACAACGTGGCAGTTTTCTTGTTTTTGTGCTACACTAATGCTATAGAATGACTTGGATAATAAGGAGAAGATTTTGAGCCAGCAGAATATATTTGAAGATGGGAAAATAGTTCCGGTTAATATTAGAGAAGAGATGAAGCGTTGTTATATTGATTACGCAATGTCTGTAATCGTAGGCCGCGCGCTTCCTGATGTACGCGACGGGTTAAAACCTGTTCACAGACGTATTCTTTATGCAATGAACGAACTCGGTATGACACCTGATAAACCGTTTAAAAAGTGTGCACGTATTGTCGGCGAAGTTTTAGGTAAATATCACCCTCATGGAGATAGTTCAGTTTATGAAGCGCTTGTTCGTCTTGCTCAGGATTTTAATACCAGATACCTGGTTGTTGACGGTCATGGAAACTTCGGTTCTGTTGACGGCGACGGAGCTGCTGCTATGCGTTATACTGAAGCCCGTATGCACAAGATTACAACATCTATGCTTGCTGATATTGATTGCGAAACTGTTGAATTTGAACCAAACTTTGATGGCTCGTTACAAGAACCTTCCGTTCTTCCGGTAAGACTTCCTATGCTTTTATTAAACGGCTGCTCAGGTATCGCTGTTGGTATGGCTACAAATATTCCGCCTCACAACCTTGCAGAAGTTGTCGATGGTACAATTGCTTTAATCGACAATCCTAATATAACTGTTCAGGAATTAATGGAATATATTAAAGGTCCTGACTTCCCGACAGCTGCAACTATTATTGGCTTAAATGACATTAAGCAGGCTTACGAAACAGGACGCGGCTCTATTAAGATGCAGGCAGTTGCCGGATTTGAAGAAATTGCAGGCGGTGGCGGCAGACAAGCCCGTACGGCAATTGTTATTACCGAAATTCCTTATCAGGTTAACAAGGCTATGCTTATTGAAAAAATTGCAGAACTTGTTAAAGACCAGAGAATTAACGGTATTTCAGACATCCGCGATGAATCAGACCGCGAAGGTATGAGAATTGTTATTGAACTTAAACGTGATGCAAAACCGGATGTTGTTAAAAACAATTTATTCAAATATACCCAGCTTGCAACAACTTTCGGCGTAAACATGCTTGCACTTTGCGGCAAACAGCCTAGGTTAATGAACCTTTATGAAGTGCTTTCTGAATTTGTTGAGCACAGGGTTGAAATTGTTACAAGAAGAACTATTTTCTTCCTGAAAAAAGCAAAAGTCCGCGCTCATATTTTAGCAGGTTTGATAATTGCATTGGGTTCAATTGATGAAGTTATTGAACTTATTAAAACATCAAAAACAACCGATGAAGCCCGCGAAGGTTTGATGTCACGTTTCGGTCTTGATGCGGATCAGGCTAATGCAATCCTTGAAATGCAGTTAAGAAGATTGACAGGATTAGAACAGGATAAAGTTAAGGCTGAGTACGACGAATTATTAAAGAAAATCGCTGAATATGAAGATATTCTTGCCAGCCGCCAGAAAATCCTTGATATTATAAAAGCTGAATTGATTGAAGATAAAGAAAAATACGGCGACGACAGAAAAACCCAAATTCTGCCTGAACAGGGTGAGGTTACTATTGAAGATTTGACACCAAACACACCAATGGCAGTATTTATAACACATCAGGGTTACCTGAAACGTATTTCGCTTGATACTTTTGAACGCCAAAATCGTGCAACTCGCGGTAAATCCGGTATTAAAACAAAAGATGATGATGATATTCAGCATTTCTTCACTGCAATGATGCATGATAAAGTATTGTTCTTCTCTTCTAAAGGAACAGTATACAGCCTGAATGTTTACGACTTCCCTGAAGGCGGACGCCAGGCTAAAGGTTTGCCTATCATTAACGTTCTTCCTATAGATCAGGATGAAAGAATTACGGCAGTAGTTCCGGTAAGCAGCTTCTCACATGAGTTGAATTTGATTATGCTTACTAAAAAAGGTTATATAAAACGTATTGAGCTTGATAACTTCTCCAATATCAGACGCAACGGAATTATTGCTATAGGTCTTGAAGAGGGAGATGAGCTTAACTGGGTAAAACTGGCCACTGCACGTGATGAAATTATTATAGGTACATCCTGCGGTATGGCTATCAGATTCCCGATTGAAGACTTAAGACCTTTAGGCAGAAGCGCCAGAGGGGTTACTTCAATGAAACTTAGAACAGGCGATGAAATTATAGGATGCGATATAGTTCCTCGTGACTATGATGCGGACTTGCTTGTTGTAACTTCAGACGGATTTGGCAAACGTACAAAGCTTTCTGAATTTAGAACACAAAACAGAGGCGGTATCGGGCTTATTGCAACTAAGTTCAAGTCAAATTCATCAAGACTGGTTGCCTTAACTATCGTAAAAGATTCCGGTGATATTACTCGAACTCGAGAATATGTGTCTCGCGGTAACGGCAAACGGCGTTGTTTCAAGGCTTAATGCCGGTTCAATCAGCTGCCAGGGCAGACCGGCAACCGGTGTACGCGCTCAGAACCTTGTTGATAACGATGTAGTTGTTTCAGTAAACAAAATTGTTAACCCTGATAATGATGAAACCGTTATGAAAGATAATGCCGCAGCAGAGGGGGCAAATAGTTCAGTCGAACAAACAAGTCTTTTAGATGAAAATTAACAATTAAAAGCACCCTATTAAGGGTGCTTTTAAAATAAATTCTTTCTATATTTTATTATCCATTATACTTTTTTATTA
>ERZ779762.622-NODE-622-length-22640-cov-2.396546_pt1 | contig 22640 bp, 22 predicted proteins | sample MGYA00511887_ERZ779762 | MGnify/ENA primary metagenome ERZ779762 (study PRJEB29588, sample SAMEA2163052) | human gut metagenome | biome: human gut; feature: human-associated habitat; material: faeces | place: Denmark | collected 2008/2010 ...
GGAAACCCGAATGCCCGTGTGAAGGAGTTCATCGGTCGTGTCATGCAGGTCTGAAAATTTTTGCGTGTGTCAAGATTTTTTACTTGACACACCTTTTTTTTTCGGGTATGATAGCACAGGTGAGGACGCAATATGGAAAAAATCGTAGAACAGGGTATGCTGTATGACTTTTACGGTGAACTGCTGACTGAGCATCAGCGAAAGATCTATGAGGATGTGGTATTAAACGACATGTCCCTGAGTGAGATCGCAGAGGAACAGGGGATCAGCAGACAGGGCGTACACGATCTTGTCCGCAGATGCGACCGGACGCTTCAGAGCTATGAAGAGCGGCTGCACCTGATTGCGAGATTTCAGAAAGTCAAGCACACCGTAGAGAAGATCGAACAGATCAGCACGGAGACGCAGGTCAGAGAACTGGCGGGACAGATTTTAGAAGAACTGTAACGGATCGCGGGAGAGGATTTGAATGGCATTTGAGAGCTTAACCGATAAACTGCAGGATGTGTTTAAGGATCTGCGCAGCAAAGGCAGACTGACAGAGGCGGACGTCAAAGTTGCGCTCAAGGAAGTCAAGATGGCACTGCTGGAAGCGGATGTAAACTTCAAGGTTGTCAAGCAGTTCGTCAAGTCTGTGGAAGAACGGGCGATCGGTCAGGACGTCATGAACGGATTAAATCCCGGTCAGATGGTCATCAAGATCGTAAACGAAGAGATGACTTCCCTGATGGGTTCCGAGACACAGGAATTACAGTTCCAGCCCGGCAAAGCGACAACCGTGATTATGATGTGCGGTCTGCAGGGTGCAGGTAAGACGACAACGACTGCGAAGCTGGCAGGCAAGTTTAAATTAAAAGGCAAAAAGCCTCTGCTTGTAGCCTGTGACATTTACCGTCCGGCAGCGATCGAACAGCTGCAGATCAACGGCGAGAAACAGCAGGTGGAAGTCTTTTCCATGGGCACGAGCCACAGCCCGGTTGACATCGCAAAAGCGGCGATGGAGCATGCAGAGAAAAACGGCAATAATGTCGTGATTCTGGATACTGCAGGCCGTCTGCATATCGATGAGGGCATGATGGAGGAGCTGCAGAAGATCAAGCAGGCAGTAACGGTCCATCAGACACTTCTGGTAGTGGATGCCATGACCGGTCAGGATGCGGTCAATGTAGCTTCGACATTTGATGAGGCATTGAATATAGATGGTGTCATTTTAACCAAATTAGATGGTGACACTCGTGGTGGTGCGGCACTTTCCATCCGCGCAGTCACGGGAAAACCGATTTTCTATGTCGGTATGGGAGAAAAACTTTCGGATCTGGAACAGTTTTATCCGGATCGTATGGCATCCCGTATTCTCGGCATGGGCGATGTCATGACATTGATTGAGAAAGCAGAAGCCCAGATTGATGAGCAAAAAGCGGCAGAACTCGGAAAGAAATTCAAAAACAATGAACTGGATTTCAATGATTTCTTAGAGCAGATGCAGCAAATGAAGAAAATGGGCGGTCTTACAAGCATTTTGAGCATGCTTCCGGGCATGGGACTGCCGGCAGATCTTGATATTGACGATGATGCGCTGAAAGGAACAGAGGCCATTATCTATTCGATGACCAAAGAAGAGAGAACCAAGCCTTCCATCATCAATCCATCGCGCAAACGCCGTATTGCGGCAGGTGCCGGAGTGGATATCAGCGAAGTAAACAGACTCATCAAACAGTTTGAACAGAGCAAAAAGATGATGAAGCAGATGTCCGGCATGATGTCAGGCAAGAAGATGAAACGCGGAAAATTCAAATTTCCGTTTGGAGGAATGTGATTCAAATAGTTGTTATACTTTTTGAATAGATGAAATTACGTTAAAGGAGGTGAAACGACGTGGTAAAGATCAGATTGAAAAGATTAGGTCAGAAAAAGGCTCCATTTTATAGAATTGTAGTAGCTGATGAAAGATCTCCTAGAAATGGTAGAAACATCGACGAGATCGGTACTTACGACCCAAATCAGGAACCTGCTGTAGTAAAAGTTGACGAAGAGGCAGCTAAGAAGTGGATTGCCAATGGTGCAAAACCAACCGATACAGTAGCTCGTTTGTTCAAAGAGGCAGGTATTGTAAAATAATGCGGTCCTAAGGGAGGTTAGCAGTATGAAAGAATTAGTTGAAATGATTGCTAGTGCATTAGTAGACAATCCCGACGAAGTTGTCGTAACGGAGACAGAGACAGAAAACGAGATTGTATTGAAACTGAGCGTGGCTCCTGCCGACATGGGCAAAGTTATTGGCAAGCAGGGAAAGATTGCGAAAGCGATCCGAACTGTAGTGCGTGCTTCGGCATCCAAGAGCGACAAAAAAATACTGGTAGACATTCAGTAATGACAAGTGATATGTGCCTGCGAAAGTGCCATAAGGTATCGCAGGCATATTTTTTATCAAAGGGTACATTCGGCAGCGAATAGGTAGAAAAGGAGAACAACGATGGAACAGCTTTTACGTGTGGGAGTTATAACGACAACACATGGAATCCGGGGAGAAGTCAAAGTATTTCCGACGACAGACGACATTCACCGCTTTGATGACCTGGAAGAAGTGATTTTGCAAAATAAAAAAGAGCAGCTTACACTGCATATTGAACATGTAAAATATTTTAAAAACATTGTAATTGTAAAATTTAAGGAATATAATAATATTAATGACGTCGAAATGTTCCGCAAATGCGATCTTCTCGTGACGAGAGAGCATGCGGTACCATTGGAAGAAGGAGAATATTTTATCTGCGACGTGATTGGGGCAAAGGTCATTAACGAGGAAGATGGCAGTGTGATCGGAACGGTAAAAGAGATTTTGGAGACAGGGGCAAACAATGTCTTTCAGATTGAGACAGAAGAGGGGAAAGAACTGCTTTTCCCATCCATTCCTGAATGCATAAAAAAAGTGGATGTCGAAAAAGGTGAAGTGACGGCACACATTATGCCCGGCCTTTTGGATCTTGCAAAGTAAAAAGAAAATGAGGAAATAACGATGCATTTTTATATTATGACTTTGTTTCCGGAAATGTTTCCGGGAATTATGGATGCCAGTATACTGGGGCGTGCAAAAACACAGGGGCTTCTTGAGTGGGAAGCGGTCAATATCCGTGACTATACCTTGGACAAACATATGAAAGTAGACGATTATCCGTATGGTGGTGGTGCCGGAATGGTGATGCAGGCAGAACCGATTTACCGCTGTTATGAGGCACTGCAGCAGAAAATGAAACCGGAACCAAAGAAAAAACGGGTGATTTATGTCACACCGCAGGGGCATGTCTTTGACCAGAAAATGGCAGAAGATTTTGCCAAAGAAGAGGAACTCGTCTTTTTATGCGGGCATTACGAGGGCGTGGATGAACGTGTACTGGAAGAAATTGTAACAGACTATGTTTCTATCGGTGATTATGTGCTTACCGGAGGAGAACTGCCGGCGATGGTTATGATGGATACGATTTCCCGTCTTGTACCGGGAGTGCTGCATAACAAAGATTCGGCAGAGACAGAGAGCTTTGCAGACGGGCTTCTGGAATATCCGCAGTACACGAGACCCGAAGAATATCATGGAAAAAAAGTGCCGGAAGTGCTCTTGTCCGGACATCATAAAAATATTGAGGCGTGGCGGCTGGAGCGGTCATTGGAACGTACTAAAAAGTACCGTCCGGACTTGTATGAAGAATATTTGCAAAGATAAAAGAGAAAGTTTATGACTTTCTCTTGCATTATATATAAAAAAATGATAAAATAAAAAAGAATATTTAGACATACTTTACAATTTGCAAGGAGGACATCACTGTGGGAAGACGTGCATGCTGCAAACGTGAGACAAAAGAAACGCAGATCGAGATTACATTGGATATCGATGGAACCGGAAAATATAATGTTCATACGGGAATTGGTTTTTTTGATCATATGCTGGAGGGATTTTCCAGACATGGTCTGTTTGATCTGGACATCCAGGTTCATGGAGATATCGAAGTGGACGCACATCACACAGTGGAAGATACCGGAATTGTGCTTGGTCAGGCATTTAAAGAGGCATTGGGAAACAAAGAAGGTATTGCCCGCTTTGGGTATTTTATCCTTCCGATGGACGATGCGCTTGTGCTGGCGTCATTGGATATATCCGGACGGATGTATTTTGACTTTGAAGCGGAACTTCCGGCAGAACGCCTTGGAACGATGGAAACAGAGACAGTACGGGAATTTTTTATGGGATTTGCTTCCGGACTGGGAATGAACTTACATATCCGCCAGATGGCAGGCATGAATACACATCATATTGTGGAAGCCATGTTTAAGGCGGTTGCGAAAGCCATGGATCAGGCAGTTCGTGTGGACGAACGCATTCAGGGCGTATTGTCTACCAAAGGAACACTGTAAAGGAGGGGGTACTCATGAGTTACAAAAAAATAATTCCTTATATCAATGGTGAAAATGAGCTTGCTGCCAATGTAGTCATGCAGGCAGAGCAGTATTGCTTTGCAGGTGCGGATGCGTTGTTTTTATATAATTATTCGAAGATTGAAGCAGAGCGGGAAGAGTTTTTGGCGACTTTAAAAGAAGTAGCTGAAAAGATTGATATTCCGTTTATGGCAGGAATGTATATGGAACGCTTTGAAGATGCGAAAAAAGTGTTTTATACCGGAGCGGAAAAAATTGTAGTAAAATATGATCTTGTAAAGGACGAAAGCCTTTTAAAAGAGATGATTGCCCGTTTTGGATCGGATAAGATCCTTGTTGAAGTGGATGCGGATATTGATTTTGATAAGATTCCTCTTCATGTAGATACCTTTCTTGTCAAACATGTGGATATCGATGCAGAATTCGAGCGCAAGATGATGCGCGCAGGAAAACAGATTATCATTCGCGACAGCTTGCTCAGGAATGATTTGGAAAATTTACTTAAATTAGAAAAAGTAGAAGGGGTATCCACAAATTATTATTTGGGAAAAGAGTTATTTAAGATAAAGAAAACGATGAAAGAAGCGGGGATCAATGTAAATACATTTGAATCTGCGATTGACTTTTCGGAGTTTAAACTGGACGATCATGGATTGATTCCGTGTATTGCTCAGGATTACAAAACCGGAGAAGTTTTGATGCTTGCCTATATGAATGAGCAGTCTTTTGCGGCGACTTGTGCGACGGGACGCATGACGTATTTTAGCAGAAGCCGTCAGGAACTGTGGTGCAAAGGAGATACTTCCGGACATTATCAATATGTCAAGGAACTTCGTTTGGACTGTGATCATGATACTCTTTTGGCAAAAGTGCATCAGGTTGGAGCAGCCTGTCATACGGGAGCGCGCAGTTGTTTCTTTAATGAATTGGCGAAAAAAGAATACAATTCGAGCAATCCGTTAATGATATTAAATGATGTTTTTGAAACGATCGCAGATCGGAAAAAGCATCCGAAAGAAGGATCTTATACAAATTATTTGTTTGATAAAGGGATCGATAAGATACTGAAAAAATGTGGAGAAGAAGTAACAGAAATTGTGATCGCGGCGAAAAATCCGGATTCCGAAGAATTAAAATATGAAATTTCCGACTTTTTATATCATATGATGGTTTTGATGGCCCAATGCGGACTGGATTGGGATGATGTGATCAAAGAGTTGGCAAATAGGCACTAGGAGGCGTATTATTATGACATTATTGCAGGCATTTGTATATTACATCGTACGTTTGGTTTTGTACGCAGCTGTTGCGGCAGGCGGGATTGCTATAGGAATCCGCTGGCGCAGACATAAAAATGCAAAGACGAATGAAGAATAGGTGATAGAGTATGGCAGTTAGAACTCGTAAGAGATTAGGAGATATTTTAACAGAGGCAAATGTCATCACACAGGAACAGTTGATGCAGGCATTGGCCAAACAAAAAGAGATCGGGAAACGACTCGGTGAAACACTGATTGAGATGAAACTGACCGATGAGATGGAGATTGCAGAAGCCATCGGTCAGCAGATGAAATTAAAAATTGCTAAAATCCGTGAAGCTAAATTAGCACCGGAAGTCATTGCACTTTTGCCGGAAAATATTGTGCGCAAACACAATGCCATTCCGTTTGAAGTGGACGAAGATAATCCTAATATCCTGCGTGTGGCGATGGCGGATCCTCTTGATATCATCGCGGTGGATGACCTTTCTATCATTACGAACATGCAGATAGAACCGATGGTTGCGACGCCGTCTGATATCATGTATGCGATTGAAAAGTATTACGGAAATGAGCAGTCGGCAAAACTCGCAGAAAGTTATTCTCAGGAGCGTGCCGAGAAGAGTCAGAAATTAAAAGGAAATAAAGAGGACGAGGGAAATGATGAAGTAGACAATTCCCCAATCGTGCTTCTTGTTAATAAGATCATTGAGCAGGCGGTCAACGAGCGTGCCAGTGATATACATATCGAGGCATTGGAAGATCAGGTACGTGTGCGATTCCGAATCGACGGATCGATGCAGGAAGTAATGCGGTATCCGAAAGAACTTCAGGATGCGATCGTAGCACGTATCAAGATCGTCAGCGGAATGAATATTTCCGAAAAGCGTGCGCCACAGGACGGACGTATGACATTGATATTTAACCGGGTTGAGTATGACCTCCGTGTATCGTCTCTTCCGACGACATTTGGCGAGAAGGTCGTTATGCGTATCGCTTCGAAATCCGGATTGAATAAAGAAAAGAGTGAACTTGGTTTCCAGGAAGAAGAATTGAAACGATTTGATAATATTCTGAAAAATCCGCATGGAATCATTTTGGTAACCGGACCTACAGGTAGTGGTAAATCTACGACGCTGTATACGGTTTTGAATGAATTAAATGGCGGCGACGTTAATATTATCACAGTAGAAGACCCGGTCGAGGCAGATGTAGACGGTATCAATCAGGTGCAGGTAAATGAAAAAGCAGGACTTACCTTTGCTTCCGCACTTCGTTCTATTCTGCGTCAGGACCCTGACATTATTATGATCGGAGAGATTCGAGACGAGGAGACAGCAAATATCGCGGTAAAAGCGGCGATCACAGGACATTTGGTAGTAAGTACCCTTCATACCAACAGTGCCGCATCGACGGTAACGCGTTTGGAAGATATGGGAATTGAACCTTACATGGTAGCGGACTCCGTAGTTGGTATTATTGCACAGCGACTGGTAAAACGAATCTGTCCAAAATGTCATGTGCAGAAACAGATGACGGATACAGACAAATTCCGTCTTCGTCTGCGTGGAGATTCCAATCCGATGATTTATGAACCAAATCCGGGCGGATGTGCTTATTGCAATAATACCGGATACCGGGGACGTATCGGTGTATATGAGATCATGCCGATCACGCCGGCGCTTCGTGAGGTGATCAGCCGTGGAGACGGAGCGGAAGAAATCCAGAAAGTGGCGCTTAAAGAAGGTCTTACGACATTGCGTCTTGGAGCAGCCAAACTGGTGTTGAAAGGAGTAACATCCATTTCAGAAGTAGAGAGAATTGCAGCAGAATAACCGCTGTAACGATAAAGTAAAATGAGAAAAGTAAAATAATAAAGTAAGGAGGAAGGGGTATGACACTCGATGATATTTTGTTACAGGCACGTAAAGTTGGCGCGTCTGACGTACATGTATCGGTAGGTATACCTATCAAATGCAGAATCCATGGTACTTTACAGGATCTGACAAGCGCACCATTGAACGGGGAGGACACAAAGACGTTAATTCAGCAGATGATTCCAAAACGTCTGATAGCGTCCTTTAATGAGACAGGAGAGGCGGATTTCTCGTATGCGATCCCGGGACATGGACGATTCCGTGTAAACGTATTTAAGCAGAAAGGCTCCATGGCTTTCGTAATCCGTCTGATCAATACAGAAATTCCGGAACCGGAAAGTCTGGGACTGACACCATCCGTTATTGACCTGATAAATAAAAAGAGAGGATTGATCTTGGTAACAGGACCGACAGGTAGTGGTAAATCTACAACACTGGCTTCTCTGATCAATAAAATTAATGAAAATTACAGTCATCATATCATTACATTGGAGGACCCGATCGAGTACCTGCATCAGCACAAGAAATCGATCGTTAACCAGCGTGAAATTGGTATGGATACAGATAGTTATGCCAATGCACTTCGTGCCGCACTTCGTGAAGACCCGGATGTTATCCTCGTCGGAGAGATGCGTGACCTCGATACGATTGCCACAGCCGTAACCGCAGCCGAGACAGGTCACCTTGTATTTTCCACGTTGCATACCATCGGTGCAGCCGCAACTATCGACCGTATTATCGACGTTTTCCCACCGCATCAGCAGCCACAGATTCGTCTGCAGCTGGCAACCCTGCTGGAATCCATTATTTCCCAGCAGCTGATGAAAACGGCAGATGGAAAAGGCCGTGTCGCAGCATTTGAGATTCTTCATGCGAACAGCGCGATTCGTTCCCTGATCCGTGAAGGAAAGAGCCACCAGATTCCATCTATTGTACAGACGAGCCGTAAAAGCGGCATGATCACAATGGATGATTCCATCTATGAATTGTACCAGGCTGGAAAAGTAACAAAGGATGAAGCAATTACCTTTGCTCAGGATAAAGTGGCACTGGAGAAACGATTGTTTTAATCGTATCGGAAGGAGGAAAGTAATATGGCTACTTATAAGTACCGTATCACGGACAAATTTGGCCGTGATAAAAAGGGAACCTTAGAGGCCGGTTCCCCGGAGGCAGCAACCGCCAAACTGAAAGGCGAAGGAGCTGTCGTGCATTCTGTCGAAGAGACTACAAGCGTAGAAAACGCCTCTTGGAACATAACGATCGGTAACCCGGTCAAATTGAAAGACATTACCTTGTTCTGCCGTCAGTTCAATAGTATATTGAATGCCGGTGTAACGGTTATTGAAGGACTTAAGATGATGCAGGAATCTACAGAAAATAAGGTTCTGCGTAAATCCATCTACAATGTACAGGTAAACGTAGAAAAAGGTGAGACACTTGCCAATGCTATGGCACTGGAAGGAAAAGTATTCCCGGATCTTTTGATCAACATGGTCGCTGCCGGTGAGGCAACCGGTAACCTGAGTGTTGCTTTTGAACGTATCTGTACTCAATTTGAAAAAGACATGAAATTGAAGTCCATGATCACATCCGCGATGATCTACCCGGTTGTTGTATTGGTCGTTGCCGTGGTTGTTGTGATCATCCTGATGGCAAAGGTTATTCCAAGCTTTCAGGAAATCTTTGATATGATTGAAGGCGAACTGCCATTGCCAACTCGTATTGTAATTGCAGTCAGTGATTTTGTGGTTGCGAATCTTGTATGGGTAATTGGTGGTATCATTGCAGTGATTGCATTGATTGCTTGTGCAAAAAATACGGAATCCGGAAAACAGATTACCAGCCGGATGTGCTTGAAAATTCCTATTATAAAGGATTTCTCTATTAAAAATGCGTCGGCAAAATTCAGTATGACAATGTCTACCTTAGTTATGTCCGGTGTGCCACTGGTAGAAGCACTGGGAATCGTAGCAAATGTCGTAGAAAACCGTGTAATACGTAAGGTACTTAACGACGCACGAGAAGATGTTATGCAGGGTATCCCGATGTCAGAACCGATTGAGGCGTCCGGGGTGTTTCCGATGATGGTTCATCATATGCTTCGTATCGGAGAAGAAACCGGTAATACAGAGCAGATGCTTGATAAAGTAGCAGAGTATTATGAAGATGAAGTAGAAGTAGCTACGAAGAACCTTACCACAGCGATGGAGCCGGCAGTCATCTGTCTGCTTGCTGTAGTTGTAGGTGGTATCGTAGGTGCGATCGTAATGCCAATGATGCAGATCTATCAGATGGCAGGATGATGGAAAGATAGCGAAAATTAGAATGTAAGTCAGGCAGAAATGCCTGTCTTATGCTTTATAGTAGAGTGATTTTGGAAAAGAGGAGATAAGATGATTCGATCAAAAAAGATAAAATTATTTTTAGCAGCAATTATAATTTCGGTAGTGATGACTCTTTTGCCGGTTCAAACTGAGGCAAAAGATAAGATATATCTAAATAGGACAAAAATAACATTAAATGTTGGCCAAACAAAGAAACTATCTTTAATAAGAAACAAAAAGAATGTTAAAAAGAAGATAAAATGGACAAGTAAAAATAAGAAAAAGGTTTCTGTTAACCGTAAAGGCGTAGTTCGTGCACTTTGTTCCGGAAAAGCAAAAATAACGGCAAAGTATCAAGGAAAAAAATATGCTTGTATTGTCGTTGTAAAAAACAGAAGACAGTCAGATGCGTTTACACCGACACCGACGCTAGTACCGGTGCAAACGTCGCAGCCAATTGCACCAACTTCGTCGCAGGCACCGCTGCAAACACCTAAGCCGATTACATTTCGCAATGAAAGCTTGTTAAAGGAACATTTTGAAAAACACGGAAAAGAGATGGGATTTACAGACGCAAAGGTATATGAACAGGCTGCCGCTGCGGTAGTTGCAAATCCTTTGGCATTACATAAATTAGAAGCAGAAGATAATGATGACGTATATTATTTGGAAAGCACCAATGAATTTGTTATCGTATCAACAGATGGTTATATAAGAACATATTTTAAGCCGGATAAAGGAAAAGAGTATTTTGATCAACAGTAAATATGTGAGGTTATATTTTTATGATAAAGAAAAGAAATATTGTAATTGTTTTAACAGTGATCATTTTGTTACAGTTAGGGTTTATTACCTATATGTTTGCTTTCCAAAAGGAAGGATTTCATTCGGATGATAATTGGTCTTATGGATTTGCCAATGCAGACGATGGCGGATGGATCGATCATGATGACGATGGAAATATACGAAATTTTGATAACTGGACCGATGCAAAAGTGTTATGGGATTATATCACTGTCCAAAAAGGAAAACAGTTTGATTTTGGTGCTGTGACAAGAAATATGTCGGACGAACGTAATCCTCCGCTGCACCACGTGATATTACATGCAATATGTTCCTTTTTTCCGGAAACATTTTCATGGTGGTTTGGATATGCTATTAACGTGTTTTCCTTCATTTTTATGATGATTATGTTATATTTTTTGGGGAAACAATTCTTTTTGTCTGTAAAAAAAGCGCTGTTGCTCTGCTTCTTTTATGGATTTTCTGTGGCGGCATTAAATAATATGCTTTTTTTGCGCCCGTATTGTCTGCTGACCTGTTTCAGTATACTATTGGTTTATTTTCATGTCAAAATGTATCGAAAAAAGTTTTGTTCCTGCCAATGGGAATTGGTCGGAATTTTACTTACGATGATTGCAGGAAATTTGACCCAATATACATTTATGATGTTTGGAATGTGCATTATGCTTGTGTTTGGGATTTATGAATTAATAAAGAAAAAATGGAAATTTGCCATCATTCATGGTTTGATCATGCTGTTGTCTGTTGGTGCTGCGGTAATTATCTGGCCGCACACGCTGGATTTACTGCTGGCGCGAAATCAAATGTATGAAGCGCAAATGCCTCTTTCCTGGGAAATTAATTTCTCCATGCTCCTCAGTGTGGAAGAATCAACCGGGATTTTGTTTAAGATACCGGATATCGTATTTTGGACTTGCGTAAAATTCATTATGATATTTTTGATCATAATAGTTGCCGGGGTATCTTTTATCTGCCGGAATGAAATGTGGTTCCGAAAAAGGGTGAAAAAAGGCAAAGACAGAGTAGTAGAGGCGGGGAAATGGATTCGAAACAAAATTCGATATGGTGAAAAAATAAGTATCCTCCTTATGCTGACAGTGTTTTTAACGATAGTTATCATTTCGTATTATTGTAATATATATGTAATGTCACTTTATGCAGATCGGTATTTTTTCTTTATTATGCCTTTTATCACATTGGTTTTGGGAGGACAGATATGCTGGCTGATTCAACATCTGCTGCACAAAAAGAAAATGCAGAAGATTGTGACAGTATTGTTGTGCGGTGCATTACTGTTTATGGAACATAATGTATTAACGCCCTCCTGGTATCTGTTTCAAAGAGAATGTGATGGACCGCAGATTGAAGAGTTAATGAAGGATGCGGATGTTATTCTTGTTACAAGTGAGGCATGGAAACTGACCTGGTATAGTTCCAAATTACGAAATGCATCGGAGTTTTATGCGGTTTTGTCGGAGGACTGTATGACGGAGGATACGCTTGCAAAAGTAAATACATTGGAAGAGGAAAAACCGGTATATTTAGTCTTTGAAACAGACAAGTTTCGCGATGAAAACTGGGATGCATCAAAAAGTAAGGAAAAGAGCGGAATTAAGACAAATGAAGAAATATTAACATTAAGTTATAAAAAGAGTGAAGTTGTCGATCGGTTTGCGAAAGCGGCATGGGCAAAGGAAAAGCAATTTGTTCAAAAAGAAAACGCTTTTGTGGGACAGATTGAAGTATGGCGCCTGCGTTGAAAATAAATTTTTTGTAAATATTACGTAAATATTAAGTTGATATATTTTAAAAAAACACTTGCGGTTTTACTACTTATGTGGTAGAATATAAAAAACGGCAACAAAGAGTTTGTCGAAAAATAAAATAAAAGGAGAATGGAATTATGAAGAAAAGAATTCAGAAGTATCTTAGCGGTTCAAATGAAGGTTTCTCTCTTGTAGAGTTGATCATCGTTATCGCTATCATGGCAATCTTAGTAGGAGTTGTAGCATTGGCGGTTATTCCGAACCTGGAGAGATCCAGAGAATCAAAAGACCTTGCAACATTGGACAGCGCATGTTCAGCATTGTCTGTAGCAGTAGCAAATGCAGGTTCTAATGCAAGTTCAGGATCTGCGAGAATTTCCAACGGAACTTTGGCTAGTATGTCAAGTACAATGTCAACTACGTTTACAGAGCAACTCGATCCAAGCACTTTGAAACTTTCCAGTTCTGTAGCAAGCGGAAAGGACATCATCCTTGAATGGGATACTACAAATGGTGCAAATAAGGTTAAAGCGTATGTTGATGGAACCCCAGGGTGTAAATATGCTAAAGATGCTCAGGGCAACCCAGCTAAACTGGAATCTGTCGGAGGCAATAAGGCAGGTAGTTCTCCAGCACCAGCAGCAGGACATTGATAAGATGATAAAACATTGAGAAATTAGAAAAAATTCTAAGGAGATCCCACTATGACAGTACCGGCATGGATTACTTACATATTTGTTTTTCTATATGGAATTGTGATTGGCAGCTTCTTGAATGTCTGCATTTACCGCATTCCGAAAAAAGAGAGTATTGTCACAGTGGGTTCTCATTGTATGAAATGCAATCATCAATTGAAGTGGTATGACTTGTTCCCGGTATTTAGTTTCCTTTTTTTAAGAGGAAAATGCAGATACTGCGGAACAAAGTTATCTGCTCAATATCCGATCATTGAACTTTTAAACGGAATTTTATATGTCATTTTATTTGCAATAAACGGTATAAACGTAGAAAGCGTGTTATACTGCTTTTTCGTATCTGCATTACTGGCACTTAGTGTGATTGATTTTCACACGATGGAAATTCCGGTGGGGATTAATGGCTTTATTTTATGCGTTGGCATTGTTCATACAATCTGCGATCATGAAAATTGGATCGATTATGTGATTGGCTTCTTTGCAGCAAGCCTTTTTCTACTATTGTGTTTAATTCTTACCAGAGGACGCGGTATAGGCGGCGGAGATATTAAACTGATGGCGGTGGCAGGTCTTGTGCTCGGATGGCAGAATATCATGCTGGCTTTGGTGGCTGGGTGCGTGATCGGATCGATAATTCAATGTATCATTATTGCGGTTACGAAAAAGAAAGATAAATTTGCGATGGGACCGTATCTTTCGATTGGTATTTTTATTGCTATGTTATGGGGAAATGCCTTTTTTGACTGGTATATTGGCTTAATGTGACAGGGGTCTTTTTGTGATTTATGGATTCCAGTGCTTTTTCCTTACTGTGATGAGGAGAGAGGAGAAAGTAGTGTAATCCATAGATGTGTAGTGATGAGAAGTTCATCAACATAACAATATATGGGAAAAGTAATAAAGACAGTGTGGAAGTGAGAAAGCCACACTGCTTGCGGTAGTTTTACCGTAGGATAAAGGAGGTTATTATGGCTAAGAAGGTAGTAGTGGTTCGTGTAGGAACTGAGACGATTCGAATTGTACATATGGATAATACACCGGATAACCCTACTGTGTATGGCTGTGTTCGTGTGCCGACTCCGCAGGGAGCAGTAGAAGATGGTGAAGTAAAAAACATCATGGACGTCAGTCGTCGTATCAAACAAGCATGTCAGGAAAAGGGGATTACGACGAAAGATGTAATTTTCTCCCTGTCATCATCCAAGATTGCAAACCGTGAGACGACGATCCCACTTGTAAAAGACAGTAAGATTCAGGGGATCGTTGATGCAAAAGTAGAAGATCTTTTCCCAATGGATAAAGATCGTTATATCTTTTCTTATGTAAAACAGGGTGGCAGTCGTATTGCAGAAGAAGGAGAAAAGGTAACAGACGGTTCGGAGAAAGCAAAGGAGCAGGAACCGGAAATTACGGACGATACCAAGAAAAAGAAGAAAAAAAAGGAACTTAAACTTAACTTTAATATAGGTAAGAAGAAAGAAGGAGAAGAAGGGAAAGAAGAGGCTCCACAGAATGTACTCGACCTTCTTGTTTATGCTGCTCCGATTGACTTAGTTCGTTCCTACTATGCATTGGCTGAAGGCTGTGACTTTAATGTAATGGCAATTGAAGTGGATGGTAATGGTATTTTCCAGATCATGAAACGTCAGGTCAATGAAGGTGTAGAAATGGCGGTTCAGATTAACCGTGATGCGACATTGATCAATATCATGAGTAAAGATAAACTTCTTCTTCAGAGAACGATTCCTTATGGTGCTTCTACAATTGTAGAGGCAGTGATGAATGAGCCGGTATTCCAGACTCCGGAATATGATAAAGCATTTAAGATCATTATGACACAGAGAGTGCTTTTGTATAACTTAAATGCATCAAATCCTCAGAACGATCTGTCTATGCAGAAACGTATTGAGCTGACACAGAGTGCTTCTTCTTTGATCGGAAACATCTATCGTGTCATTGAATATTATAATTCCAGATATCGTGATGAACCGGTAAGAGGTATTATCGTAACCGGTGACGGCGCAAAAATTGCCGGAATTCATGAATTGATGGCAAATGAACTTGGTATTCCTACGCGTACACCGAGTGAATTGCAGGGGGTTCAGTTTAACCGTCAGATTGAAGTTAACGTAAATATCCTTCAGTATGTTGGATGTTTTGGTGCGGTATACAGTCCGGTAAACTTTATCCCGGAAGATATTAAGAATAAGACGGCAACCAGAGAATCTGTCAAGGGTATTGCTGCTGTGTTTGCTGCCTCTATTTTGGTCAGTGTTGTGATGATTGTGATTTCTATGATCTCACTGGGGACGGCGAAGAGTTCTTATGAATCGACAGCACAGAAAGAACGTTCCCTGCAGCCGGTACAGGCACAGTATGACAGCCTTCAAAGTGATATGAAACGTATCCTTACTTATATGAAGATGGAAGGTATTACGGATACAAATAATAATAAACTTCACGCGATCTTAGAACAAATCAAAGAAACATGTCCGAAAGATTTTGTGATCAATGCGGTGAACTCCACGAATTCAGGTGGTACGATCAGCTGTGTGTCTACAGATAAGAAGTTGTCTTCGGTATCCGCACTCGTTATCCGCTTGAACCTGATCACAAGTATTAAAAATGTTAAGATTTCAAGTTCGATTGTAAAAGACGAAGATGGAGTTACAAAAAAGAAACAGTATAAATATACCATTTCCTTTGATTATCTGTCATTCCGTGAATCCCGTGATTCGAATGAAATTGATTTCTTTGGTGATGAATTGACATTAGGTAACGAGGAGGCGAACTAGTATGGGCGGTAAACTTACTTTAAATCAGATGCGTGTAATTTTGTTGGCAGGTGCATTGTTACTTTTGGTTTTGGCGTACTTCCTCGGATTCCAGCCAAATATGGATTCTGCTTCCGAATATCAGGTAAAAACAGAAGCGGCAGAAAAACATATCAGAGAGTTGGAAGCACTGAAAAGTGATGTGCAGAACTTAGAGATTTTTACATCTTTGTACAAAGATGATATTAAAGATTATATTAACTCATTTCCGGTAAAGATGACACAGCAGAAATCGGTTTATCTTTTGTATCGAATGATGATCAATACAGAAGTAGATGTGACAAGTATCACACCCGGTACAGAATCACCTTTCTATTATAAAGGTAATATACTTACTTCCGATGGAGACAAAGCACAGGCACAGGCTGATGCAGCAAATGATACGATGTCTGAGATTACAGTTGTAGATATGGAGCAGATGGTTGGAAGTGTAGCTTCTTATACGGTGGAATTGTCAGGAACTACAAAACAGATTTATAACTGCTTGGATTGGATCACAGAGAACGATGAAAAGATGTCCGTTGGGGATGTTAACGTTCAGTTTGACAAGAGTACCGGTAAATTAACAGGTTCGATTGTTGTGAATTTCTATGCGATGCTTGGTAATGGTGTTGCTTACAAAGAACCGGATACGACAGGGTTTGCCTATGGTGTAAACAACGTATTTGGTGCGGTTAAGTAAGAAGAAAAAGAAAGGTGGTGTTATTATGTGCTTACATGAGTTACGACAGAATGATCAAGGTTTCTCTTTGATTGAGGTGATATTGGCAGTGGCGATACTGGCACTGGTAACACTGCCTATTATTAATTATTTTACTTATTCCGGACTTCGTACAGCAGATGGAAAGGATAAACAATCTGCGACTGTTATTGCTGAAAATGTTTTGGATGAATTGAATTCCTATGATAATTTTGAGCAGATTGAAAGTATTGCCAGTAAGGGCGCGGTAAATGCGAAAGACTGGACCGTTGTACCGGATCCGGCAGATCCCGTGAAGTTTACGTATACGGATTTAACGAAAAAAGTTCAATTGAATGGAAATGATTATGAAGCGAAAGTTCATATCACGTATACAAATCATACAACGACAGATGGAAAATCTTACGACACAGGATACGATTCAAATACCTTGACAAAAGATACGAACGAGGCGATTAATTCAAAATACAATGATTACAGTATTCCGAATCCAAATCAGATTTATGGAAAAGAAAGCATTGTAGCCAAGGAAGATGATGAACTGGATCAGGCGGTAAGTTATTTTTTGACAAACGAAGCAACCAATGCCAATAATTTCTTTACAAAGTATAATTTAGTTCAGGATAGATTGCTTCGGACACTTGCTATTCATATTGAATATAAGGACTCTTCCCATGACGTGTACCGTGTAAAACTCTCGTATCTGTATGGGTTGAATGGTGCAGCTGCGTCGTTAGCATTAAAGAATGGTATATGTGAGATACCGTTGGAAACAACAGAAGTAAAAAAAGATACATTAAAAAATATCTATTTCTTTTATAATTTAAGGGATGGTTATGATAATGACACGATGCGTGTTACAATAGGAACCGGAATTGCAGCAGAGGATCTGCAGGATATAAAATTTTATATATGTGGTTTGACATCAGCAGAGTGCCCGCAGCGCGTAAACAATTACAAATTTTCTTTGACAGGCGATTCTTCGGCACTTGCAGGTCATTGTAATTATCTTTTTAATGGAAAAACGGATACAACGTTAACTGCCAAAAAGAAAGATGGAACAACAGAAGAGTTTATTCCGAATAGTACTAAAAAGAGAATTGGTGCGATAGAGATCAGTGTGTATGAAAAAGGTGGTAAAGAGCCATTAGCAGTTATGAATACAACGATTAGCGAATAAGTGGAATAAGTGATTGGAGGTTTTTCATATGATAAAGAAGTGGATAAAAAAATTTAGTGAAAAACTACATAAAATGAATGAAGATGATAGTGGTTCTGCGTTTGTTATGGTTATCATCGGAGTAATGGCAACAGCTATTATCGGTGCTACGGTACTGTCTCTTGCGACAAATTATTTTGTTTCTGTTGTTGTTGATCAGGAAGGAACCGACAATTATTACGAAACAGAAGCGATTGTAGCGGAGATACGAAGCGGACTCGAGGAAATTGCTGGAGTCAGCAATGAAGTTGCTTATATGCAGACTTTGAATGGCTATAACACAACAAGTGGACAATTACAGGATGTATATTCCAGATTGTATTTGTCAGGTGTGATCTATGGGATAAAAAATCCGAATAATTTTACGAAAGATACCTATAGTTCGTACATTGACAGTACATATAAGAAAGATTCAAAGATAGATTTTACGTTGATTCCGACCGAGTATAATCCTACTGTATTAGATGAAACGAAGGATCCATTTGTATCCAACGGATCTAATAACTTTTTTTCGGCGAGTTTGTTACAGTCTATGATTACCAGAAAGAATACAGTTGTTGCGAGTGACATTATTACCTATTTCTTCTATCAGGATAAAAGTTCCGGAAAGCGCTGGCTCACTTTAAAAAATATTAAAGTATCTTATAAAGATGACCGTGGATATCAGACAGATATTCAGACGGATATTGTAATAAACGTACCGGATTATCGTTTTGAAGGAGAAGATACATTTGATCAGTTAAAGAATTATATTTCTATTAGTGATGATCAGTTGACAGTAGAAGGGCAGGCGTCAGTCAGCTTTAAAGGAAATGTATATGCCGGAGGTTCACAGACGAATTATGATTATGACGAAGGTATTGTAGCGGGTGCACAGTCAACGGTTTCTTTTGACAGTGATAAAGTTATTACAAGAGGGGCATTAGATCTTTTGACAGGTGCAAGTGTAACAGTGAACGGAGCAGATTTTTGGACCAAGAATATTTTGCTAAATCCGTTTGGAAGTTCTACAACGACAAATAGTTCTACATTGAACCTGAATTGTAACTCTTATGTATTGGACGATTTAAGTGTAAATGATAATAATGCCAACGTCACAATCGGTGGTACCTATTATGGGTATAGTTATAATGAAAATAACTCAAATACTTCAGGTGCAAAGCAGTTAGCGGATTACAGTAGTGCTATTTTGGTAAATGGAAAGAATACATTACTGGATGCAGCATCGAATTTAAGTAAGCTTGTTCTGGCAGGCCGCGCTTTTGTACAGAGAAATGATGATGTGGGAAATAAGGCGGCATCTAATGTGGAAGACATTGCTATGGGTGAATCTGCCTCGATCAAGAGTAACCAGGTTGCATATCTTTTGCCTCAGCAGTATATTGTAAAGGGGCATAACCCATTGTTGACAGCAACAGAATTTGATTCTTCCAATGTGGAGGCAAACTATAATAAAGATATACTCCTTCAGGATTTAGGACAGTATCTGGATCAAAGTGAGCCGGTAACTCTGAATTATAATAATGCCGGCGGATATGTATATTTGTATTTAAACTTTAAAGACTATGATAGTGCAAATAAGTATTTTTCTGATTTTTATTCAAGTACGAATCAGGATAATGTAGATATGGTCAATGAGCGTGCTCAGACATATATTACATCGAATCTGGCAGTAACACCGACAGATGGTATCAGGATCAGCCCTACACTTTACCTGTTAGCCGGTAATGTGATCAAGAGTTATTTTGACGGGGCTGACGGCAGTAATAAATTAGAAAGCAATTATTTTGCAAACTCGCAGGCATCGGAGACTCTTTTGAAAGATGGCTACAATAAAATGGTACAGTATATGAGCCTTCAGTTATTTTTGGTTGGTGGTAAGTATACAACGACATCCGGGGCTTCTCCGCGCATGGAACTGTACTATGATGCGGGAACCTCTGACGAAAAAAGTTCAATTGAACTTGTGAAAAACCGCATTGTAGATTTTGGTGAGGTTCCTGTAGGCGGAAATCATGAGAAATTTGATGAGGGAGAAGCGTATATTACTCCGGGTAGTATATCCAGTTTAAAAGATCTTGGTATCAGCAAGGGATTCGTGATTGCCGGTGGAGATGTTGTTGTGGATTGCGATTTTGAAGGCTTGATTTTGTCGGGAGGAAAGGTTACGGTTAAACTTGGTGGTACTTATAGAGAAGTTTCCAACGTAAGTATGATGGTAGAGATTCTTGACTGGATCAAAAATGATGATACCTGGAAAGAATACTTTTATGCGACAAAGGACAGTGAAACAGACAGCAGTTCTGTAGCAGACTGTATTGGATACGAAAACTGGACGAAAAATTAATTTTGAGAGAAGGTGATTTCATGAAACTAAATAACAAAGGTTTTTCATTGGTTGAATTGATTATTTGCGTTACCATTTTGGCACTTTTTAGTACAATGGCAGTTATGGGGCTCGGATATATGAACCTTGCCAATTCCAAGAAATGTGTTTCAAAAATTGATTCCGGATTGATGACGTTGAAATCACGAAATATGGCAGACAGTAAACGGACGTATATGCATCTGTATCGATATACAGATAATAATTATTATATTGCTTTTTCGCAGGCGGATAATTATACAGAAGCCTCGAGTTTTACACCTGCAGATGATTCGGGTGAGATGATTGCCAATAATAAAATAACGATTAGTTATAATGATACGGAGATTGCAGCAGGTGACTGCATTCATATAGGTATCAACAAAAAGGATGGTTCTTTTGATGAGGAACCACATCATGAAACAACGAGTACAATTAAAGTAACGGGGTCATCGACACAGACTTTGAAACTTGTGACGGCGACCGGTAAATATTTTAAAGAATAGGAACTGAGGTGAATTTTTATGAAATTGAATAATAAAGGTTTTTCCTTAGTGGAAGTTTTGATCGCAGTTGCTGTTTCTACAATTGTATTTGGTGCAATTACGGCGTTGATCGTATTTGCTTCCAACAGCAGCCGGCAGACAAATGCCCGGATAACCTTGCAGAATGAAGCAAAAGATGCTGTAAATCATATGGAAGCCTATATCATTGAGGCACAGTCTGTTGTATGTGACAGCACGAACAATGCTCTGGTTTTGGTCAAGGATTCCGGGGATGCCAAAAAAGTAAAAATTGGCAATGATTCTCTTTCCAATGTTGGACCGATAGTAAAAGTTTTTAATACAGCAAAGAAAACGTATACATATTGGTTTGATAAGGATGAAAAGAAATTATTTTTCGGTGAATGCCGTACTTTGACATCAGATCAGACAAATACTGTTGACCTGACCAGTACATTACCTAAAGATGATATGTATCTTCTGGCAGATAATGTGGAAGAGTTTACATGTAAAGTGAATAAAAATAAGAAATCTAAAAAATATACGGTTGATTTTAAGGTGAAATTTAAAGATAATGTATCAGAGTATTCGCTTGATAAATGTGTTTACATGAGAAATCAGTAGAAGGGAGCGATATAGGTATGAAGCGGATTCAGAAAAAACAAAGAAATTGGAAAAAGATAATTGGCTGCTCAGCAATTACACTCGTACTCGCGTGTGTTTTTGTTGTGGGCTTTTTTGCTATTAAAACCGGAAAAATATTTGGTCAAGGAAAGGCATCTGATTATGTAGATGTAGATACGGTAGAAGATATTCCAGATGATGAACTTAAGATAACGGGACAAGAGGACTACAAAAATGTATTAACTTCTAATTCAACTTCAACGAAATATACGGGCTTGAACTCACTTCCGGAAATACCGGAAGCAAATACAGCATATGAAAAAGGTTCCAAGGAAAATCCTTTGGTTTTGTTGGAAATTGTGCCAGAATTGTCTCAACAGTCTTTGAGTTATTTTGCATCTTCGAAAGAAGAAGGATTACCTTTTGATCCGTTGGAGATGAGTATTAAGTTATCCAAAGAGTTGAATATATCTTATTTAAATGTATCGGATTCTTTTTTTGACATAGGTGATAACCATTTTGTAAAAAATGACAGCTGGGAGCCAGGAGGAACGTTAAAGTCAAACAATTTTTCAGGGGGTAGTCTTCCTAAGTTTTTTGCAGGAAATAATGATGATGATATGTATCAAATATATGATTATGATCATACCGTTTTGGGAAGTTCCAGAAAGACAAATGGGAACGATTATGATTTTTCAAATGCTCCGTTAATTACACTTGATGCGTATTATACGGTTGAAATGAAAAAAGGATATGCATTTGTTGATAAGTTGAGTAGAACATCACAAGGGTATCCATCTATTACTTCTCTATATGATAGCGATGAGGAATTTAGAAAAGCCTTTGTTGACAAAGATGGACAGGAAATTCCGCGAGAAGTTCTGGAAGATACTCACAATTGGGCTCAGAAAATTGAAAGAGATTCCGAGGCTAACAAAAAATTTAAAATTACTCTTTCGGAACCATCTGCTGAATTTAAATCAGATTATGAAGAGGTAAAATCAGGAGCATTGGATATTAGTGTCTTTTTACAAAGATACAAGGAGGTACTTTCAAAAGCAGATGATGGTACTTCAGTAACAGATGATGAGTTTAATCGAACAGAAGCCTGGACCTTCAATGATGCTAAAGAAAAATATCAAGGATATTTTGTCTATGTTGGACCGGAGAAGGGAAAGGTTAGTATAAGTGTTTATAATGGAGTTTATTATGAACAATGGAATAAAAGTACTAATGTTT
>ERZ779762.626-NODE-626-length-22612-cov-2.783216_pt1 | contig 22612 bp, 18 predicted proteins | sample MGYA00511887_ERZ779762 | MGnify/ENA primary metagenome ERZ779762 (study PRJEB29588, sample SAMEA2163052) | human gut metagenome | biome: human gut; feature: human-associated habitat; material: faeces | place: Denmark | collected 2008/2010 ...
TTTTCATGATTCTATTGGTGACTTTCGCGAAGCAGAAAGGCGGATTATAACAATGACAGGAAATATGACAATCGGAAACCGGACATTTACATTTGGAAAAAGAGTCTATATTATGGGAATTTTGAACGTGACACCGGATTCTTTTTCAGACGGCGGAAAGTTTGATACATTGGAGCATGCCATGACACAGGTGGAGAAAATGATCGGCGAGGGAGCCGACCTTATCGATGTGGGCGGAGAATCCACAAGACCTGGGCATCAGCAGATTACCGAGGACGAGGAGATCGCCAGAGTAGTGCCTGTGATTCAAAAGATTAAGGAAAAATTTGACATTCCTGTCTCGATTGATACGTATAAAAGCCGTGTGGCAGAGGCGGCATTGGAAGCTGGTGCGGACATGTTAAATGACATCTGGGGCTTTTTGTACGATGAGAAGATGGCAGAACTTGCTGCCCGGTACGATGTGCCGGTTTGTCTGATGCACAACCGTGATAAAACGGATTATCAGGATTTTGTGCCGGATGTAGTGGCAGATTTGAAAAAATGTCTGGCTGTCGCTGAAAAATATGGGGTGAAAAAAGAAAATATCATGCTGGATCCGGGGGTAGGATTTGGCAAGACGTATGAACAGAATCTTGCGATCATAAATCATTTGGAAGTGCTGTGTGACATGGGATATCCGGTACTGCTGGCGACATCCAGAAAGAGTGTGATCGGATTGACTCTGGATCTGCCGGTGACGGAGCGCGAGGAAGGCACGATCGCGACATCGGTGATCGGTGCGGTGAAAGGCTGTGATTTTGTCCGCGTGCATGATGTGCAGGCAAATGCCCGTGCTTTGCGGATGACCGAAGCAATTTTGTATGGTAAAGAGAAGGAAGAATAGATGGATCAGATTCAGATAAAAGACTTAGAGTGTTACTGCCATCATGGCGTATTAAAAGAAGAAAATGTGCTTGGACAGAAATTTTTAGTGTCCGCGACAATGTATTGTGATACAAAAAAAGCGGGATTGACCGACGACCTTGCGTATTCGGTTAATTATGCGGAAGCGGCACATTTGATCTATGAGCATATGCAGGAAAATCAATACCAATTATTGGAAACGATAGCGGAAAGGCTGGCAGACCTTTTGCTTCATGCTTATCCATGTCTGGAACAGGTGGACATTTCGGTGAAAAAGCCGTGGGCGCCTATTTTACTGCCGCTGGATACTGTTTTGGTGACAATTTCCAGAAAATGGGAGAAAGTCTACGTCGGCGCAGGTTCCAATATGGGGGACAAAGAAGCATATCTTCAGGCGGCATTTGAAGGAATCGAAAACGATGAGAACTGCCGTCATTTGCAGCGGGCATCGTTGTATGAAACAGAGCCGTATGGATATCTGGATCAGGATAAATTTTTAAATACAATATTTACCTTTGAGACGCTGTATCAGCCGCAGGAACTTCTGGCATTTCTTCAGCGGCTGGAACAGGAAGGAAACCGGGTGCGGGAGATTCACTGGGGACCGCGTACGATTGATCTTGACATTCTTTTTTATGGAGAGGAGATCATTCAGGAAGAAAATCTGATCGTACCACACAGAGAAATTCCGCTGCGGGAATTTGTATTGGAACCATTACAGGAAATTGCCCCGTATCTGCGCCATCCGGTCAGCGGAAAAACAGTGATGCAGATGTATGAAGAATTGAAAAAAGGAGAGAGGGACGAGTGATAGATTTAAAAGTTTCAAGAGAACATATTGATGCGATTGATAAGCAGATTGTCGAATTGTTTGAAAAGCGGATGATCGAAGCCAGTGAAGTGGCAAAATACAAACTGGAAACCGGCAAACCGGTCTACGACAAAGAACGCGAAGACGATAAATTAAAGAAGCTGAAATCGATGTCCAGCAATGAATTTAACCAGCGGGCGATCACGGAACTTTTCAGTCAGATCATGTCCATCAGCCGAAAATACCAGTACGGCGTGTTGCCGATGACAACAAAATTGTCAGATTTTGTAAGAGTAGACAAACTTCCGGTAGATGAACAGACTAAAGTGTGTTATTTTGGCGTGCCGGGGACACATACCCAGCAGGCGATGGAAAATTTTTTCGGAGAAGGGATCAATGGAATCAGCTGTCCGACCTTTCAGAGCGTGATGGAAGCGGTAGAAAAAGGAGAGGCGCAGTACGGCGTACTGCCGATCGAAAATTCATCGACCGGTGGGATTACAGCGAACTACGATCTACTTTTGAATTATTCGAATAGTATCGTAGGACAGTATGTCAATAAGATCGATCAATGTCTGGCTGCCCTTCCGGGAACGCAGATCAAGGATATTAAGACGGTTTATTCCCATCCACAGGGATTGCTGCAATGCAGCGGATTTTTGAAAGAACATCCGCAGATGGTTCAGGTAGAATTTTCCAATACTGCGGCGGCTGCCAGAAAAGTAGCGGAGGATGGAGATAAGACGCAGGCGGCGATCGCGGCAAAGAGAGCAGCAAAAGAATACGGACTGGAAGTGTTGCAGGAGAGTATCCAGCAGGAGAAAAATAACTGCACGAGATTTATCGTGATCGGAAAAGAGCCGATCTATCTTCCGGAAAGCCATAAGATTGCGCTTTGTATTGAGGTGCCTCATGAATGTGGTGCGCTCTACCGGATCTTGTCACATTTCTTATTTAACGGACTGAATATGCTTCAATTGGAGTCGCGTCCGATCGAAGGAAAAAATTGGGAATACCGGTTTTTTGTGGACATTGAAGGCAGTCTGGATGAACCGGCTGTGCAGAACGCACTCCGCGGAGTCAAAGAAGAATCGGCGAGTCTGCGCATATTAGGAACCTTTTAGTTCACAAAACAAACATAAATTACACACATCTTTTTCAACAAACATACAAAAAGTGCCCACATTCATTTTGTATAGTTGTTCTTGTAAACAGGAAATACAAGAATGAAACGGAGGTAACGACGATGAAAAAGATGATAAAATTAGTAGCAGGCGCAGTGACATTTGGAGTACTTAGTGGTTCGGTATTTACCGGTACGGAATATGCATTGAACCGGGTAACCGGTTCCAGTGTCACGCAGACACAAAGCAGTAAAACGACGACGGCAGTAAAGCAGTCTGACGACAGTACGAGCGGCATTACACAGACTTCTGCCACGACATCCGATAGTAAACTTGCAGGTGTTTCGGATGTGGCAGATTATGTTCTTCCTTCCATCGTAGCCATTGATGTGAAAGTGGTATCGGAGACACAGGATTTCTTTGGAAGAACATATCAGAATGAACAGTCAGGAAGCGGCTCGGGAATTATTATAAAAGAAGACGATCAGGCGATCTATATCGCGACAAATAACCATGTGGTAGAAGGAAGTACGGAAGTACAGATCACATTTTCCGATGAAGCCACGGCATCTGCCAAAGTGGTAGGAACGGATTCAACTTCGGATCTGGCAGTTGTGAAAGTAAACAAAAGTGATCTGAAAGATTCCACGTTGTCTGCTATTAAAACAGCCGATATCGGAGACAGCACAAAGATCAAAGTCGGCGAACAGGCCATTGCCATTGGAAATGCACTCGGCTACGGCACCAGTGTGACGGTCGGTTATGTAAGTGCGAAAGACCGTGAAATTGCAACGGAAAGTTCAAGCAGCGAGCAGGAACAGCAGCAGGCAGACCCATTTGGTGGACAGGGGCAGCAGTCCGGCAGCCAAAACAGCAAACAAAGCCGGAACAACAGCAGTGACAAGACGACAACGATGAAATTGATCCAGACCGATGCGGCGATCAACCCCGGAAACAGCGGTGGAGCATTGGTTGATTCACAGGGACAGGTCATCGGTATCAATTCCTCAAAATTTGCCTCGGAAGAAGTGGAAGGAATGGGATTTGCAATTCCGATCTCCGATGCGATGCCGATCCTTACGTCCATTATTACAGAAAATGGAAATAATGTATAAAGGGGAATTATTTTCCCCGGAATGGAGAAAATAATGTTTGATTACGAACAGATCGATGCTATGGATATACACGCAGAGGCGCCAAATGAGGAGCCTCTGCGTCAGTATTATTTTATGAAAAAATGCAAAGAATGGGCGTCAGAGGAAGAAAAACGCCTTGGCAGAAAACTGACGCTTTCGATGCAGACGATGGGATGCCAGATGAATGCCAGAGATTCTGAAAAACTGGAGGCGATTCTGTCGTATATCGGCTACGAGACGGTCGAAGAGCCGGTGGCAGACTTTGTCCTCTATAATACATGTACCGTCCGTGAAAACGCCAATCTGAAAGTTTATGGCAGACTGGGATATATGAAAAATCAAAAGAAGAAAAACCCGGCGATGAAAATTGCCATGTGCGGCTGTATGATGCAAGAGCCTACAGTTGTAGAAAAAATACAGAAAAGTTATCCGTTTGTCGATCTTGTTTTTGGTACGCATAATGTGTATAAGCTGGCAGAGCTGCTCTATACGAGGATTCAGTCGGACCGTATGGTATTGGATATCTGGAAAGAAGCAGAGGGCATCGTGGAAGATCTGCCAAGTGTGCGGAAATATCCGTTTAAGGCGGGCGTGAATATCATGTATGGCTGTAATAACTTCTGTACGTACTGTATCGTGCCTTATGTGCGCGGTCGCGAGCGGAGCCGGAAACCGGAAGAGATTCTCCGTGAGATCAAAAATCTTGTGGCGGACGGTGTTATTGAAATCATGCTTCTCGGACAAAATGTCAATTCCTATGGAAAGACGCTCGAAGAACCGATGACGTTTGCGGAGCTTTTGCAGGAAGTGGAAAAGATCGAAGGACTCGAGCGTATCCGGTTTATGACATCGCATCCGAAAGATCTGTCGGATGAACTGATCGAAGTCATGGCAAAAAGCAAGAAGATCTGTACGCATCTTCATTTGCCACTGCAATCCGGAAGTACAAAGATCCTGAAGAAAATGAACCGCTGTTATACGAAAGAGCAGTATCTGGATCTTGCGGCACGGATTAAGGGAAAAATGCCAAACATTTCTTTGACGACGGATCTGATTGTGGGATTTCCGGGAGAGACGGAAGAAGATTTTGAGGAAACTCTGGATGTCGTGCGGAAAGTCCGCTATGACAGCGTGTATTCGTTTATCTATTCCAAGAGAACCGGAACACCGGCGGCGACAATGGAAGATCAGGTGCCGGAAGACGTGGTAAAAGAACGTTTTGCAAGACTTCTGGATGTCATTCATGAGATTTCAACTGAGATTACGGATGCCAAAGAGGGCGAGATTGTCGAGGCATTGATGGAAGAAGTCAATGATCACGATGCAAATCTGATCACGGGAAGATTGTCCTCCAATGCAGTTGTGCATTGTCCGGGGGATGAAAAAATGATTGGAAAAATATGTAAAGTAAAATTGACCGAAAGCAAAGGATTTTACTTTATGGGCGAACTAGTATAAAAGTTTAGCGATTCAGACTTCCGCTGCTGCGGTTTCTGAATCGTTATTTTATCTATAAAATTGACACATTTTTCTATGAAAACGATATGGCGGTTACGAAAAATATGATACGTATTTTGCGGACTGCTTACGATCATGGCGAGCAATGCGGCGGTTGGAATCTATATGACGTACGCGCTGCCAATGGTATTTAGTATCTTTTATTATGATAAGAAACTGACGCTGCAAACTTCTGTAATCAGTTATCTGTTTTTGGTGCTTTCTTTATTTTTAAGATCGCAGGGGATAAAACAGATTGAATTTGATTCGAATTTTACCTGGTTTGTAAGCCGGAGTGTTGGATTTTTGATTGAAAATGTGGTGATGACGTTAGTTTGCACGAGGATAGCGATCGGAGCGAGAAAACTTCTTGAAAATCTCAATGATACTCAGAAAGTTGCGGTGCTTGTGTCAGAATGTAATCAGGCATCCACGGAACTTATGAGTGAGATAGAAGGATTCAAGCAGAATATCGGACGTTTTCAGCAGAGCAATGAGCAGATTACCCGTTCCGCGGAGTGGAGCATATTGCAGAGCGTCTTGTAAAGATAGAAGCATAAAGCACATCGCGTCATACATAAACAGAACGATTCCGAAACAATAAAAGCACGGAGAACGGCAATTGCCGGTCTTCGTGCTTTTAAAAGTTATGCGCCCGAGGGCACAGGATTCTAATTTAGGACGAAAGGTTTCCGAATCAGAGTTTTTCCGGTTCCGGATAGTCTTCGCCGAAAGTGTCTACACTGACTTTTGTCATAACGACTGGTTCGAGCGGCATATCACCGTAATCGGTATCTACACATGCAATCTGGTCAACGATATCAAGACCTTCGATGACTTTTCCAAAAGCGGCATACTGACCGTCGAGATGTGGTGCATCTTTGTGCATGATGAAGAACTGGGAACCGGCAGAATCCGGCATCATGGAACGTGCCATAGAGATGACGCCGGCGGTATGCTGCAAATCATTTTTAATGCCGTTTCCGGAAAATTCTCCTTTGATGCTGTAACCCGGGCCGCCGGTACCATTGCCGTCCGGACATCCGCCTTGAATCATAAAGCCTTTGATGATTCGATGAAAAGTTAATCCGTTATAAAATCCCTGATTGACAAGGGAAATGAAATTGTTCACGGTATTTGGTGCAATTTCAGGATAAAGTTCAATTTTAATTGGTTCATAATCTGCCACTTCCAAGGTGACAACAGGATTTTTTTCTGCCATAATTTTTTTCCTTCCTTTACATGTTCTATACTATCAAGTATACTAGAAAAAGAAATGGATTTCAAGAGAGAAACGGAGGACTGACATGAAATATCCAAAATTTTTACAAAAAGGCGATACGATCGGAATTACTGCTCCATCCGATGGAAACCGAAAAGAGATGGATTATCAGCGGCTGGATCTTGCGGTCAGAAAAATGGAGAGTCTGGGATATGTGATCCGCGAGACAAAAAATGTAAGAACCAGCGATGGGAGAGGGCGGAGCAGTGAGAAAACAGAACGTGCGGAACAAGTGATGAGCCTGATCACGGATCCGGCGGTATCTTACATTTTTTCTGCCAAAGGCGGGGATTTTTTGATGGAAATACTGCCGCTTTTGGACTTTGCAAAAATCCGGGAAAATCCGACCTGGTTTCAGGGATTTTCAGATAACACAGGACTTACGTATACCATTACGACATTGTGTGATATAGCGAGTGTTTACGGAAATCATTTTAATGATTTTTCCATGCAGCCCTGGCACGATGCTGTAAACTATAACTATGCGTGTATGACGGGAAAACCGGTGGTACAGAAGACATTTGATGGATACGAAGATGATTTCTATGATCGGGAAACCCCGGAAGAAGGCTATCATATCGATCAAAAATCCATCTGTTATGCAAGACAGAATGAAAAGGAACTGGAAGAAATTTCCATAAAAGGAAGGCTTTTGGGCGGCTGTGTGGATGTTTTATTGAATCTGGTCGGAACCCGTTTTGATCAGACAAAAGAATTTGTACAAAAATATAAAGACGATGGGATCTTGTGGTATCTGGAGAGTTTTTCGCTAGACAGCGATTCGCTGACAAGAGGGCTCTGGCAGTTAAAGGAAGCGGGCTGGTTTGATACGGCAAAAGGCTTTGTATTTGGCAGACCATGTATGTTCGAGTCATTTACAGACCACAATTACGTGGAGGCGGTTGAAGTGATCTTATCGGAATTGCAGGTGCCGATTGTATTTGATGCAGATATCGGGCACAAATCTCCGCAGTTTACGATCGTCAATGGTGCACTTGGCACCTTTGATTATCATATGGGTAAACTTTCTTTTTCGATGAAATTTGAATAAGGTTTGACGGCATTTGACAAAATTAGATAAAGACTTTTCCCTATTTGTCGGGAAGAGTCTTTTTTTCTGTCTATCGGTGTCGATATGGTAGGAAATATTTTAGGAATCTTCCGCCCGGATTTGACAAAATAATCGCGGGGGATCCGCTATGATAAGACTATGCAAAAGCATAAAAAGAATGAGGAATGACATGTATGAAAGTATACATTGATATCTTCTTTTTTGTCAATTTTCTTATGAATCTGCAAGTGTTTCAGATTTTGAATTACTGGCGCAAAAGACCTGCCATTACCGGACGGAGTGTGGCGGGGGCAGTGCTGGGGGCGCTGCTTGGTGTGCTGGTTGTGATGCTTGGGATTCGTAAGAGATGGATTCTTTGGATTTTAATCTATGTTGCCGGAACCTCGTTTTTGATTCGTTTTGTTTATGGCAAAATGAATGTCCGCGGGTATATACGGTGTGTGATCGGATTTTATCTGACCGCGGCAGCCGTCTCCGGAACATTGTTTGGAATTCGTGAACTTTTGGGATTACATAGTATTTCGCTTGTTTTTCTTTTGGGAGGAAGCATGGGAATACAATTGGCGGCAAGGGCGGTACGGCGGATGTCGGAAAACCGTATGCCGGAACAGTACATGTATGAAACGTGGCTTGAGTGGCGCGGAAAACGCATACAGGGGACTGGTTTTTTCGATACGGGAAACCGGCTGGCAGAGCCAATAAGCGGCGCAGGTGTATCCATTGTGACAAAAGAGTTGTTTCAAAAACTTCTCACGCAGGAAGAGAAAATGGAACTTTCCGAGGCACTAAGTGAAGGGATGATAAACAACAGAGGAACGTTGCTTTTGCGTTATATACCATATCATTCCGTGGGAGAAGAGCGGGGCTTTCTTCCGGGAATTCTGGTGGATAAGATGGAAATCCGGCTGCCAGACGGGAAACGAATCAGTAAGGATCGTGAATGGCTGGGGATATATGATAAATGCCTGTCAAACGATGCCGGATTTGACATCTTATTTCATAGCGGGATATTTAAACAAAATTAAAAGGACTAGGAGGAATTTTCATGTTATTGCGGTTGTCAATGCCAAATCGGTTTCAGTTTCGTATGATGCAGGACTGGAAAAGTATGTTATTTCATCAAGGAGGTGATATTCATTATATCGGCGGCGCGGAGATTCTGCCGGCACCACTCGATGCAGAAGAGGAAGCATCCTGTATCGAAAAATTATCCGGTGAGGACTCGGAAGCGGCAAAAAACAAGTTGGTAGAGCACAATTTGCGGTTGGTTGTCTACATTGCAAAAAAGTTTGACAATACCGGGGTAGGGGTCGAGGATCTGATTTCAATCGGGACCATCGGCTTGATCAAGGCAATCAATACCTTTCGTGCAGATAAGAAGATAAAGCTGGCGACCTATGCTTCCCGCTGCATTGAAAATGAAATTTTGATGTATCTGAGGAGAAACAGTAAGATTAAAATGGAAGTCTCCATCGATGAACCGCTGAATGTGGACTGGGACGGCAATGAACTTCTGCTTTCCGACATTCTGGGGACGAGTGAAGATATTATTTACAAAGATATTGAGAGGGAGGTGGATATCAAGTTATTAAAGAAAGCACTTTCGACATTAAGTGAGAGGGAACGTAAGATCATTCATATGCGGTTTGGACTTGCGGATTACGAAGGGGGTGAAAAAACACAGAAAGAAGTTGCTGACTGCATGGGAATTTCCCAAAGTTACATATCAAGGCTTGAAAAGAAGATAATGAAACGCCTTAAGAAGGAAATGCTCCGTCTGGAGGGAGAGCATTAAACAGATGGGGCGTTAGAAAACGGCGTTGAGAAGTAAAGGGCTGTCAATTATTGGCAGCCCTTTGTGATATTCATTATTTTTTTGTGGTAAACCAGGTGTAAGAAGTACGTCCGGTACGGATTCGATACAAAACCGGAGTGTTTCCTTTACTTACCAGTATCGCTTTCGAACATTTGCTTGACTGACCCGGGGAAAGAGATACATCACTGAGATCTTCCATCAGTTCAAAGAAGAATCCCCAGTCAATATTTTCCAATTGCTTTGTCCCGGTGGAATCAAAGATATTATAATAGTAGCTAAATACGTCTTTCAAATCTACCACTTCGGTTCCGGATACATATTTCACATTAAACTGGAAATAAATGTATTCCTGTGAATTGGTAGGTTTCAGGTTTTCCGGATTCGACAAGATCTTTTCGCTTGCATTCTCGCCGGAAAGAAAGGAATTCAATTTGATCTTAAACGTACCGATCTTTTTCCCATCATCATAATAATTGATAGTATGTTCTTTATAGGCGGAAAGCGGATTCAATCTGCCGCCGGCTTTGGTGTCTGCGGAAGAACCGGTTACCGTTACATTACAGAACAGTTTCTTTCCCGAAAATTTAGCACAGATACGGGCTCTTCCAAGTTTCTTAGCAACGACTTTTCCTTTGGAATTTACGGAAGCTACGGATTTTTTTGTGGAACGCCACACAATTTTTTCAGTTGTTCCTTTGACACGCAGTGTCGTACTTTTTCCAACGGTTAATGTTACGGATCTTTTACTCAAACGCGCAGCAGCCTGTGTTTCCTGTGCAGGAACCACGCCCGGCATTCCGGTAATAAGGAAAGCTGCGATTAAAGTAAGAGAAATGCTTCTTTTTATCAACTTCATAATCATTATCCTTTCTTAATTTATGTTTTTGGAAGGTTTTCAACTTATGGCAAATGCCTTTGAAACCTTATGGCATCATTCTACATCAAATGAAGGAAAAGTGCAAGTAAAATGAGCAGGGATCGGGCTGTTATTTTTTAGAAAATCCCAATTTAACAGAAAGAAAAATAAGCTGCATTATGGTCTTGACAAATATTTACATAAAATTATATAATGGTGTTGACGGAAAGTATAATGTATGTATTGACAAAGAAAGTAAAAAATATCAGAGATGGGAGGAATGAAATTGAAACAAAGAAAGATTCGATGGATAACGATCATAGCGGGAGTGGCAGGGGGTATTATTGCTGTTACCTATTTTTTGTTTCAGGCATTAAATGGACAGGCAGACCACGTAAAACTCCGGAAAGAAACCTATCATGGAATCAGTAATCCTCAGGCGCAAAACGGTATAACGACATGGGATTGTGTTTATTTTGGAAAATACTGGCAGGATGACACGAATGGGGATGGAAAGATTGACTACGAAGATGAAACGCAGCCAATAAAATGGAGAGTTCTCTCGGTGGACGGAGAGGATGTGTTTTTGCTGGCTGACCGGAATCTGGCGTATCAGCCATATCATAACAAAAAAGGGGACATTGAATGGAAAAACTGCTCGCTGCGAAAGTGGCTGAATGAGTCTTTTTTGCAGGAGGCGTTTACGGACAAGGAGCAGGCAGATATTCAGCCGGTAAAAGTTTCAAATGTCGTTGTGGATCATATGTTAGACTGGGTCAAAGAAAAGGGCAAACATGATACAACGGACAAAGTGTACCTGTTGTCCTATGAAGACGTCAAAAATAAATTTTATGGATTTTATGATGATGCCCTTTCGCCAACCCAAACCAGAGTGACGGCTGCGACACAGTATGCTGTGCAGGCGGCGGTAGAATCCGGAGATCTGGATAAAGTCGAGAAAACAGATCTGGCAGAACCGGGTGAAAGTGAATATTGGTGGCTGCGGAGTCCCGGAGAACTGAGCAATGATGAGGCATGTTGTGTTGAAGATAATGGGGAGGTATATACAGATGCACCGGTAGAGGTAAAAAGTGTTGGTGTGCGCCCGGTTCTTCATATTCGTATCACTTCAGAAAACTGGGAAAAAGCAGAAAGCGTGAAAGCGGTGTGGGATATTTATCAAAACGAAAGTGAACAGCTTGAGAATCCCCAAATGAGTGGAGATTATGTTTTGTGGGATAGTGTATATTTTGGAAATTACTGGCAGGAAGATACCAATGGCGATGGAAAGACAGACAAAAAAGATAAAAAGCAGCCGATAAGGTGGAGGGTTTTAGCCGTAAATGGAGAGGATGCCTTTTTGCTCGCCGATCAGGGACTTGATTGGCAGAGGTATCATACGGAAGATACGAAAGTGAATTGGAAAGACTGTTCACTGCGAAAGTGGCTGAATGAGACTTTTTTGAATGAGGCATTTTCCGATGAAGAACAAAAGGCAATTATAACGACAACCGTACAGACGGCTGCGCACGGAAATGAGATGGATCCAACATCCGATAAAATATATCTTCTTTCCTGTGAGGAAGTCATGGAAGAGGCCTATGGTTTTAACCCGGATCCCACGGAATCGGTGGACACAAGACTGGCAACGGGGACGACATATGCCCTGGATGCAGAAAGCGATATGCTGGATCTTCAGGAACTGCCGGATCCGGAGGAAGCGGAGATATGGTGGCTTCGTTCTGTGTCACAGAACCGCGTGGCAAACAATGCTGCCTGTGTGTGGAGTGAAGGAAATGTAGGGCGTCAGGGGGTAGGTGTAAATTCCGAATTTCTCCTTGTCCGTCCGGTGCTGCATTTGAAAATTTCTTCCGGCTTATGGGAAAAAACAGGAAAAGTTAAAGCGGACTTTTATTAATTTCGCTGTAGAATTTCCTTTCTTTTTATGATATACTTGTCCATAAGAATATTCAATGGAAGGAAAATGGTAAATTATGTCAGAAATAAAAAAGAGTAACATTCGAAATTTTTGTATCATTGCCCATATTGACCATGGGAAATCTACTCTGGCAGATCGAATAATAGAAAAAACAGGACTTTTGACAGAACGCGAAATGCAGGCGCAGGTCCTTGATAATATGGAATTGGAGCGTGAACGTGGGATTACGATCAAAGCACAGACGGTACGAATCGTGTATAAGGCAAAGGATGGTGAAGAATATATTTTCAATCTGATCGATACGCCGGGACATGTCGATTTTAATTATGAAGTATCACGAAGTCTGGCAGCTTGTGAGGGCGCGATCCTGATCGTGGATGCGGCACAGGGAATTGAAGCTCAGACACTGGCAAACTGTTATCTGGCGATTGACCATGATCTGGAAATTATGCCGGTCATCAATAAAATTGACCTGCCAAGTGCAGAGCCGGAGCGGGTAAAAGCAGAGATTGAAGATGTGATTGGGATTGAGGCGGAAGATGCGCCATTGATCTCCGCGAAGATGGGAACCAACATTGAGGAAGTGCTGGAGCAGATCGTGCAGAAGATTCCGGCACCTCAGGGAGATGAAAACGCACCGCTGAAAGCACTTATATTTGACTCGATTTATGATTCTTATAAGGGTGTTATTATTTTCTGCCGTATTTTCGATGGAACCGTGAAAAAGGGAACGAAGATACGGATGATGGCGACAGGAATGGAAGAAGAGGTAGTGGAAGTCGGTACGTTTGGTGCCGGTCAGTTCATTCCGTGTGAAGAGCTGTCCGCCGGAATGGTTGGATATATTACGGCAAGCCTGAAAAATGTAGAGGGAACGCGTGTCGGAGATACTGTAACGACGGTGGATAATCCATGTGAAGAGGCACTTCCGGGGTATAAAAAAGTACAGCCGATGGTATACTGTGGACTGTATCCGGCAGATGGTGCCAAATATCAGGATCTGCGGGATGCTTTGGAAAAATTACAGTTAAACGATGCAGCGCTTCAGTTTGAGGCAGAGACTTCAATCGCGCTGGGATTTGGATTCCGATGTGGATTTTTGGGACTGCTTCATCTGGAAGTCATTCAGGAAAGACTGGAGAGAGAATATAATCTGGATCTTGTGACAACGGCACCGGGTGTTGTATATCATGTGTACAAGACCAATGGTGAGATGGTCGAAGTGACCAATCCTTCCAATCTTCCGGATCCGTCCGAGATCGAACATATGGAAGAACCGGTTGTAAATGCAGAGATCATGGTTACGACAGAGTTTGTCGGAGCAATTATGACTCTTTGTCAGGAACGGCGTGGAGTATATCTGGGAATGGAGTACATGGAAGAGACAAGAGCGCTTCTCAAATACGTACTGCCGCTCAACGAGATTATTTATGATTTCTTTGATTCCCTGAAATCGCGTTCACGAGGATATGCGTCATTTGACTATGAGATGAAGGGCTATGAACCGTCCAGCCTGGTGAAGTTAAATATACTGATCAATAAAGAAGAGGTGGATGCCCTTTCGTTTATTGTACACGAAAGTACGGCATATGAGCGCGGAAGAAAGATGTGTGAGAAACTCAAACAGGAGATTCCGAGACATTTGTTTGAAATTCCGGTGCAGGCAGCGATCGGCAATAAGATCATTGCCCGCGAGACGGTAAAAGCCGTGCGGAAAGATGTCCTTGCCAAATGTTATGGCGGTGATATTTCACGTAAAAAGAAACTGTTGGAGAAGCAGAAAGAAGGAAAGAAACGTATGCGTCAGATCGGAAATGTAGAGATTCCGCAGAAGGCATTTATGAGCGTTTTGAAATTGGATGAGGAAAACTGATATGGGATCCTTGGGAATTTATGTGCATGTTCCTTTTTGTGTAAAAAAGTGTAATTACTGTGATTTCCTGTCATTTCCCTTGAAAACAGACACGGATTGCCGGAAAACGGAAAGCTATGTGAAAGCATTGCAGCAGGAAATCCGGAATCCGTTTAAACTGCCGGAGTCTCCCACGGAAGTAGATACGATCTACTTTGGCGGTGGGACTCCGAGTCTGCTTTCAGAGCGGCAGCTGGGAAGTATTTTAGAGACAATAAGCAGGAAATTTTTGGTAAATCCGAAAGCGGAGATTACGATGGAATGCAATCCGGGAACGGTGACTGCACAGTCGCTGCGGGCATACCGCAGTCTTGGCATCAATCGTCTCAGTATCGGGATTCAGTCAGCCGTAGAAAAGGAACTTGCCCTTTTGGGAAGGATTCATACGTTTTCGCAGGCAAAGCAGGCGGTGCTGTGGGCGAGAGAGGCGGGCTTTACAAATCTGAGTGTGGATCTGATGAGTGCGATCCCCGGACAGACAATTGCCTCGTATGAGCATTCTCTACAGGAAATACTGGCGTTGGAACCGCAGCATATTTCTTCGTACAGTCTGATTATCGAAGAGGGAACACCGTTTTATGAAAAATACAAAGATAGTCCGCCGGTAGAGGAAGAGACAGACCGGAAAATGTATGAGATGACGCAGCAGATGCTTGCCGACAGAGGGTATGCGCGCTACGAGATATCCAATTATGCTCTTCCGGGATATGAGAGCCGGCATAACACCAAATACTGGACCGGAGAGGATTACCTTGGTGTGGGACTTGGGGCGAGCTCGAAAATCGGAAAGTTTCGTCTGAAAAACGAGACGGATATGACTGTATATTTGGAAAAACTTGGAGAAAGAGAAACCGTGGCTTTTGTAGAGGAGCAGCTTTCTGAGGAGGATGAAAAAATCGAATTTTTTATCCTTGGAATGCGGTGTATGAGTGGCGTTTCCCTGAAAGAATACAAAGAAAGATTCGGGGAAGACGCGTCTCTTCGATATGGGAAAACCATTGAGAAAATATGCGGTATGGGACTGGCTGCCAGAGAGGAGAACAGGCTTTTTCTGACGGCAAAAGGCATCGATGTGAGCAATCTCGTATTTGAGATGTTTTTCGTGTAAAATTGGAGTAAAATCCGCAAATTTGACTAGACAATAAGAGAAAAAACAGTTACAATGAATATAACTAATATTTTGTTAAGGAAGTGAACCAATGAATTCAGTATATGAGAAAGTCGAATTGTGTTATAAACAGATTCGTACGAAAATTGATTTTGTGCCAAAGGTAGCGATTGTTTTGGGAAGCGGACTGGGAGCTTTGGCAGAAGTGATTAAAGTGGTAGATTCGATTGACTATGCGCAGATTCAGGGATTTCCTGTATCTACGGTAGATGGTCATAAAGGTCGTTTTGTATTTGGATATATTGAGCAGACTCCTGTGGTGATCATGCAGGGGCGTGTTCATTTTTACGAAGGATATGCGATCAGCGATGTGGTTCTTCCCATCCGTGTCATGAAAAAACTTGGCGCAGAAATTCTGTTTTTGACAAATTCCGCCGGTGGATTGAATACGATGTACCGTCCGGGTGATTTTATGATGATTACCGATCAGATTGCAAGTTTTATGCCATCTCCTTTGCAGGGGGCAAATGTGGACGAGTGGGGAAGTCGTTTTCCTTCGATGGAACATCTTTACGATACTCAGCTTTGTGAATGCATCAGACAGTCAGCGAGAGACTGTAATGTGCCTCTTCGAGAGGGCGTGTATGTACAGATGCGTGGACCACAGTATGAGTCCACAGCAGAGGTTCGTATGTGTCAGGCAATCGGTGGGGATGCCGTTGGTATGAGTACGGCGATCGAAGCAATTGCCGGACGTCACATGGGAATGCGTGTGTGCGGTTTATCCTGTATCTCCAACATGGCTTGTGGAATCAGCAAGACTCCATTGAACCATATGGAAGTAACAGAAGTAGGAGAAAAGATGGCACCGCTGTTCCGTCTGCTTGTGTATAAAGCAATCAGTAAAATGACAGCAGATATGATTGAGAAAACAGAGCCAACCGTGGGACCGGTGATAACACAGCCGGTTCAACAGAGTGTGATTATTGATGATATGTAAGAAATGTAACATACGGTTCTACCATGCCAGAATTGCACCGATGGGACCGGATCGGAAGATTTTTACGGGAGAACTTCATGTCGAAGGAAACCGGATCACCTATGTGGGAGATGCGGAGAATGCACCGCAGAAATCGACATGGGATCGTGAAATCGATGTGGAAAATGACCTCCTTCTGCCGGGATTTAAAAATGCACATACTCATACGGCGATGACATTTCTTCGTTCGTATGCGGATGATGTGCCATTGCAGACCTGGCTGTACGAGAAAATCTTTCCGATGGAAGACAAACTTACCGTAGAGGATCAATACTGGCTGATCCGTTTGGGAATCATGGAGTATCTGACAAGTGGGATCACAGCCAATTTTGATATGTACCGGGATTTTGACTGCCATGCAGAAGTCTCCCGCGATGTGGGATTCCGTACGGTAATGTGCAGCGGTTTGAATGATTTCTGTAGTTCGCCGGAAGAAGTGAAAGAGCAGTTTTACCGCTTAAATGAGATGTCGCCGCTGATTTCCTGTCAGCTTGGTTTTCATGCGGAATATACGACAAAACGTGAAACCTTAGAACAGCTTGCCAAGATTGCTATGGATCTTCGCAAGCCGGTCTATACGCATATAGCAGAAACAAAGAAAGAGGTCGAGGAATGTTATGAAAAGTATCATGTTTCCCCGTTTGGGTTTTTGGATTCTATTGGTATGTTTGCTCATGGTGGCGGGGGCTTTCATGGGGTCTGGATGTCCGAAGAGGATAAGAAAATTTGCCAGAAAAACAAACTCGCGATCGTATCCAATCCGTCGTCAAATCTTAAGTTAGCAAGCGGAATTGCCGATCTTTGCGGATTGATGGAAGCCGGGATTCCGGTAGCGCTTGGAACAGACGGACCGGCAAGTAACAATGCTTTGGATATGTTCCGTGAGATGTATCTTGCATCGGTTCTGCCAAAAGTGTATCACAAAGATGCATCGGCGATGAAGGCAGACGATGTTCTTTCCATGGCGACGACACAGGGTGCTCTTGTAATGGGGTTAGAGGACTGTGATTGTCTGGCAGAAGGCAAACTGGCAGATATCATACGTATTGACATGGAACGCCCGAATATGCAGCCGGAGCATGACCTTTTGAAAAATCTGGTATATAGCGGAAGCAAGGAAAATGTCCGAATGACGATGGTAGACGGTAAGATTTTGTATGAAGATGGAACGTTTTTCATGGATGAAGACCCATCGGATGTATATCGTCAGACGGCAAAGATTATCGAACGAATGGAGGCGTGAGATATGAATATCAACATTAATGTAAATCAATACAATGAGAAGAAACTGCCATTTGGCAGACAGAATTCGGATAATGCGAAATCCGTCCGCAGTACATTGGCGAAAAAACGTGCAGATAAGCTGGTTGGCAATGTATTTGAGAGTGATAAAAAGACGGATCTCAGCGTGAAAGAGATGAAAGAAAAACGGGAAGTTCTTCTTGCGGACACCACCGATCAGTTAAAAGAATTGACGGATCTGAAGGAGCAGCGGAACGAGATGCTTTCTCAGGCGGAAGATCCTGTCGTGGCTCAAAACATAAAAGATATTGATGAGCGCATGAAACAAATATGGAAAAATGTGGAAGAAAACCGTTCGCTTGCAAAAACATATGGACAGACTGTTTCGGATGTGAAGGTAGAGCGGCTGAAAAGTCATGCGATGGTAGACGCATCAAATGAGGCAGAAGATTTATTGATTCAAAGTGCCAAAGAACTGGCAGCTTCCCTGCTGGACGATGCGAAAAAGAATATTGAAGAGAAAATGGACAAAGCAAAGGAAGAAGCGCAAAAGAGGAAAGAGAAACAGGAAGAAACGAAATCGGATAAGACGGAAGATACACTTGCTGAAAAACTTGCTGAGCAGTCTAAGAGAAAAGAAGATGCCGATAAGGAAATTAAGAAAATGGTCGATGATCTGAACCTTTTGATGGATGATTTGAAAGGAATCGAGGTCGATGCCGATATCTAAAGATTTTTATCAGTATGCCATATTTTTGCTTTATGTTACCGATAGAATGTAACCGTTCACGACAAAGAGTAGAAATGAGGCATACGCATGAATAGCAGAAAGATAGTTAAAATGATGATTCTAATGTGCCTGCTCTTCGGAGCTGGTACATTTTTTTGTGGCGCGAAAACAATACAGGCGCAGGAGAAAACGGTATATACGATGCAAAGGGGAGACAGTCGGACCATCGCCAAACTGTTGAAAAGTCACCCGTTTACCAAAAACGATGTGACAAAGTACCGCAATCTTACGTGGAAGTCTACAAAATCCAAGATTGTAGAAGTAAAGGCGAACCGCAAACTGATTGCCAAAAAGAAGGGAAAAGCCTATCTGCGCGGCTACGATAAGAATAAGAAAAAAGTAGTTGTAATCCGCGTGATTGTCGGAAAGAAAGTAAAGAAAATTACGGTTCCGGCAACACAGATCACGATTCCATTTGGAGGAAGCGCCCGGTTGGAAGCCGTGGCAAAACCAGAAAGCGCCTCCTATACAAAATTATACTATGAAGTGAAGAAGCCGGAGGTTGTAAAGGTATCTGCGCAGGGAAAAGTGACCTCTCTGACATCCGGCAGTACAAGTATTACGATATATTCGAAGGATGGAAACAGCAAAAAAACGGTCCGGGTTAAAGTGGCAGAAGGGACAGTGCGTACTACGACAAAAGGAAATGTAAAAGGCACGAAGAGCAGTGATGCCACGTCGCTGATCTGGTATGGGATCCCTTATGGGGCCTCGACAGGAGGAAGCAACCGCTGGAAGCTCCGCAGCCCGTCAGTGCATGGACAGGAACATTGTATGCACGTATTCCAAAATCGGGAGCAGCTTGTTATGGAGATGGGGTAAATTATCAGGGAACAGAAGATTGTCTGTATGTAAACATTTATCGTCCGAACACGACAGAAAAGAATCTGCCGGTTATGGTTTATCTGCACGGGGGAGGAAATGCGTCCGGTACGGCAAACACAGATTTTTCCAAATTTGCCGCGTCAGCGAAGGCGGTTGTTGTCTCGGTAGAATATCGTCTGGGGGCATTTGGCTACCTGAGTCATCCGGCGTTGCAGACCGGAACAGCAGAGGAAAACAGTGGAAACTTTACCTTGCTGGATATCAAGGCGGCGCTTCAATGGGTGCAGACAGAAATTGGAAATTTTGGGGGAAATGCAGGAAATGTAACCTTGTCCGGTTTCTCTGCGGGGGCAAGAAATGTGATGCTTTGTATGATCTCACCGCAGATGAAGGGGCTGTTTCATAAAGTAATTGCGTTTAGCGGTGGCTGCCAGACCTGTACGCAGGAGCAGGGGGAGGAGTCTTCCGAAAGTAAACTGGCGACGGTTTTAGTGAACCGGGGAACCTATGCGACCAAAGAAAAGGCATTAAAATATATACAGTCCGCAGACAATGCGACCATCCGGGCTTTGTTTTACAGTCTTACGACGGCGGAAGTCGCCAATATGTATTGTTCGTCTGCCCTGCGGCTGAACTTGTTTCCACAGGGATTTAACGATGGAACCGTAATCCCGAAAGAGGGATTTAACGTCATTGCAAGTGGAAACTATAATCGTGTTCCGGTGATTTTGGGAAGCGATGCTACAGAATTTTCCAGTTTTGCGATGAAAACAGATATTACCGGGGCAGTAAATGCAGCACCGACGACTACATTTGACCATGTGATGCAGCTTGCAATCCGGTATGGAAGTTTATTCCAGTCCGAGCATTATATTGAAGAAACCGCCAATCTGCTTTCACAGGATACTTTGCATCAACCAGTATATGCGTACCGCTTTTTATGGGGAACGGATCCGGCTGTAACGGATGCTGCATACAGTACGTATGTAGGAGCGGCTCATGGTGTGTCCAAAGATTTTTTGAGGGGATCGTATAAGAATGAAAATCCGGAGCTTTCGCCAAATGCGATCCGCTCGGAAAACAAAGCAGGCAGGAAAGAACTGACAAGTATTATGCAGAAATATGTGGGTGGCTTTTTGTTGAACGGCTCTCCGAATGCAGAGGGACTGAATATCTGGAGTGAATGGAATGCTGCACCGGGAGTAAATAAGATCATGTTATTTAATGCGACGGCAAAGAAAGCCTCTGCGGTAATGAGTCCTCAGATGTATTTCGACGACGAGACCTTTGCCGGTTTAAAGGCAGAAGCAAATGAGGAAGAATACCGTATATTGATGGACGTTATGTTTAAAGACCGGTTCTTTATGCCGAAAAATCAAGAATAATTTTCCCACTTTCCGCATATCCTTTTAGTAAGACAATGTTTGCGTAAAAGGATACGCAGGAAAAGGGGGATCTTATGGAAAGAAAAACACAGACTATGGATGGCAATATGGCAGCAGCCTATGTATCTTATGCTTTTACGGAAGCGGTGGCAGTATATCCGATTACACCGTCGTCGCCGATGGCAGAATATACGGAAAAATGGGCGGCAAAGGAAAAGAAAAATGCATTTGGACATGCTCCGCTGATCCGGCAGATGCAGTCCGAAGCAGGGGCTGCCGGTGCCCTTCATGGGATATTGCAGGCAGGAGCTCTTGGGACGACGTATACCGCATCCCAGGGGCTTCTTTTGATGGTGCCAAACCTGTACAAAATGGCTGGAGAACTTCTTCCGGCAGTCATTCATGTGGCAGCCAGAGCGCTGGCGACGCATGCGCTGTCCATTTTCTGCGATCATTCGGATATCTACGCCTGCCGTCAGACAGGCTGTGCGATCCTTTGTGCTTCCGACGTACAGGAAGTGATGGATTTGGGAGCAGTCGCCCATGTGGCAGCAATTCAGGGGCGGATTCCGTTTCTACATTTTTTTGACGGGTTCCGCACATCACATGAGATTCAGAAGATCAAAGTGTGGGATGACATTTCGCTTCAGGAAATGCTTCCCCGTGAAGCAGTCGATGCCTTTCGTAAGCGGGCGTTGAATCCGGAACATCCGGTACAGCGGGGGACAGCACAAAATCCTGACATATTTTTCCAGGTTCGCGAGGCGGCAAACGGGTATTATGACAGACTGCCGGAAATTGTAGAGGATACGATGAACGAGGTCAATGAACGTGCGGGGACAGATTACCATTTGTTTGACTATTATGGGGATAAAGAGGCAACCCATGTGATTGTGGCGATGGGATCGGTCTGCGATACGATCAAAGAGACGATAGATGCCATGCAGCAGGCAGGCAGACAAAAGATCGGACTTGTGCAGGTGCGCCTGTTCCGTCCGTTTTCCAAGAAACATCTGCTTGCAGCACTTCCGAAAAGTGTAAAACAGATTACGGTGTTAGACCGTTCCAAAGAGCCGGGGGCAGTAGGAGAGGCGTTGTACCTCGATATTGTAGCGGCACTGAAAGACAGCCCGTATGCTTCGGTTCCGGTATTTGGCGGAAGATACGGTTTGGGATCGAAGGATGTTACGCCGGGGGATATTGCGGCAGTTTACAAAAATTACCATACTAAGAACTTTACAATAGGGATCTGTGATGATGTAACTCATCTATCACTCAAGCCGTATCCGGTGGAAATGACAGGAGAATGTGCTTACGAATGCAAATTCTGGGGAATGGGTGCCGATGGAACAGTAGGAGCCAACAAAAATTCGATCAAGATCATTGGAGAAAATACGCCGCTTCAGGTGCAGGCATATTTTGAATACGATTCGCGGAAATCCGGCGGTGTTACCATTTCTCACCTGCGGTTTGGAAAGCAGCCGATCCGTTCGGCGTACCGGGTGTATCAGGCAGATTTTGTTGCCTGTCATATGCCCGCCTATCTGGAACGTTATGATATGGTACAGGATTTGCGGAGAGGTGGCACATTTTTATTAAACTGCCCGTGGACGCCGGATGAGGTGGAAGAAAACCTGCCGGTAAAAGTAAAACAGATGCTGGCAGAAAAGGAAATTGATTTTTATTGTATTGACGGATTTGCTATTGGAAAAGAGATTGGATTGGGCGGTCGGATCAATACGATCTTGCAGGCGGCATTTTTTGCCATCAGCGGGATTCTGCCGGTAGAAAAGGCGGAGGCACTTTTGAAAGAAGCGGCAGAAAAAACGTACGGGAAAAAAGGACAGGCAGGCGTAGGGCAGAACCGGGAAG
>ERZ779762.632-NODE-632-length-22488-cov-2.763028_pt1 | contig 22488 bp, 13 predicted proteins | sample MGYA00511887_ERZ779762 | MGnify/ENA primary metagenome ERZ779762 (study PRJEB29588, sample SAMEA2163052) | human gut metagenome | biome: human gut; feature: human-associated habitat; material: faeces | place: Denmark | collected 2008/2010 ...
GCATGATCACCACCTGCGAATATGAAGATTTAAGTGAGGTTCTTCCGAAGATCGCAGCATATAATACAGGCAAAGTGGTAGAAAAAGTGACCTGCACAGAGAAATACGTCCTGGAAGGAAACGGACCGAAAGTAGCACTTCTTGACCTCGGTGCAAAGAGAAACATCGCCCGCAATCTGAACAGACGCGGCTGCGAAGTGACCGTATATCCGGCACTGACCAGTGCAGAGGAGATCCTGAACGACCATCCGGATGGCATTATGCTGAGCAACGGCCCGGGAGACCCCAAGGAATGTACCTCTATTATTAAAGAAATTAAAAAGCTGTATGATTCAGATGTGCCGATCTTTGCAATCTGCCTCGGACATCAGCTCATGGCGCTGGCTACCGGAGCCGATACCTTCAAGATGAAATACGGACATCGTGGCGGTAACCATCCTGTGAAGGATCTGGAGACCGGAAGAGTATATATTTCCTCCCAGAACCACGGCTATGTAGTAGATGCCAAGGATCTTGAAGAGAAAAACATTGCACATCCTGCATTTGTAAATGTAAACGACGGCACAAACGAAGGAATGGCATACGTTGGAAAGAATATTTTTACTGTACAGTTCCATCCGGAAGCATGTGCAGGACCACAGGATACAGCGTATCTTTTTGACAGATTTATTGAGATGATGAAGAAGGAGGACTAAAAAATGCCAAAGAATCCGAATATTAAAAAAGTATTGGTAATTGGTTCAGGACCGATTATTATTGGACAGGCAGCTGAATTTGACTACGCAGGTACACAGGCTTGCCGTTCTTTAAAAGAGGAAGGAATCGAGGTTGTTTTAGTAAACTCCAATCCGGCAACCATTATGACAGACAAGGATATTGCTGATGAAGTTTATATTGAACCACTGACTGTTAAAGCGTTAGAGCAGATTATTTTAAAGGAAAAGCCGGACAGCATTCTTCCGACACTGGGCGGACAGGCAGGATTAAATCTTGCCATGGAAATTGCCGAAACGGACTTTTTGGAAGAACACAATGTGAAGTTAATCGGTACAACAGCGCTGACAATTAAGAAAGCGGAAGATCGTTTAATGTTTAAGGAAACCATGGAAAAAATCGGTGAACCTTGTGCGGCTTCCTTAGTTGTTAATAATGTAGAAGACGGTGAAGCATTTGCAGCTAAAATCGGTTATCCGGTTGTACTGCGTCCGGCATATACACTGGGCGGCAGCGGCGGCGGTATCGCCAACAACGAGGAAGAATTTGTAGAGATACTTATGAACGGCCTCAGACTTTCACGAGTTGGACAGGTTCTTGTAGAGAGATGTATCGCAGGCTGGAAAGAGATAGAGTACGAGGTAATGCGTGACGCTAACGGCACATGTATCACCGTATGTAACATGGAAAATCTTGATCCTGTGGGAGTCCATACGGGTGACTCAATAGTAGTTGCTCCATCTCAGACTCTTGCAGACAAGGAATACCAGATGCTCCGTAGTGCAGCACTTAATATCATATCAGAACTCAAGATAACAGGTGGATGTAACGTACAGTTTGCACTTCACCCAACATCATTTGAATACTGCGTTATAGAGGTAAATCCTCGAGTAAGCCGTTCATCAGCACTGGCGTCAAAGGCTACAGGTTATCCTATAGCAAAGGTTTCAGCCAAGATCGCTCTTGGCTACAATCTGGATGAGATACCAAATGCCATTACCAAGAAGACATATGCCAGCTTTGAGCCTGCTCTAGATTATGTTGTTGTCAAGATACCTAGACTTCCGTTTGATAAGTTCATAAAGGCAGACCATGATCTTACCACACAGATGAAGGCTACCGGTGAGGTTATGAGTATCTGTACAAACTTTGAGGGTGCCCTTATGAAGGCTCTTCGTTCACTTGAGCAGCATGTAGACAGTCTTTGGTCGAGCAGATATAAGGATATGACTGATGAAGAGGTTATTGAGCTTCTCCACAGAGTAGATGACAGAAGAATATATGTTATTGCCGAGGCCATAAGAAGAGGCATTTCATATGATGAGATATACAATATCACCAAGATAGACAGGTGGTTCATCGATAAGATCCATAACCTTGTAAGAAAGGAAAGACAGATCATACAGTCTAAGGGAGATATCTCCTATGAGCTCATGAAGGAGATCAAGAGAGTTGAGTTCCCTGACAAGGTTATCGCGAGACTCACAGGCAAGACAGAGAAAGAGATAAGACAGATGCGTTACGACTACGGTGTAACAGCACACTTCAAGATGGTTGATACATGTGCAGCAGAGTTTGATGCCATGACTCCATATTACTATTCATGCTTTGATTCTCTGGAGAACGAGGTCGCTGAGGACAATTCAAAGAAGAAAGTAATGGTACTTGGTTCAGGCCCGATCAGAATCGGACAGGGTATCGAGTTCGATTACTGTTCAGTTCATAGCACATGGGCATTTGAGAGAAAGGGTTACGAGACAATCATCGTCAACAACAACCCTGAGACAGTAAGTACAGACTTTGATATAGCAAACAAGCTTTACTTTGAGCCTCTTACAGCGGAGGATGTTGAGGCTATAGTAAATCTGGAGCATCCGGATGGAGCTGTTGTACAGTTCGGTGGACAGACCGCTATCAAGCTCACAGAGGCACTCATGGAGATGGGGGTACCAATCCTTGGAACAAGTGCAGAGAATGTAGATGCAGCAGAGGACAGAGAGCTCTTTGATGAGATCCTTGAGAAGTGCTGTATCCCAAGACCTGCAGGACATACAGTATTTACAAGGGATGAGGCTCTTGAGGCAGCTAACAGCCTTGGATATCCAGTTCTTGTAAGACCTTCATATGTTCTTGGTGGTCAGGGTATGCAGATTGCCATATCAGATAAGGATATAATAGAGTTCATGGATATTATCAACAGATATACTCAGGAGCATCCTATTCTTGTGGATAAGTACCTTATGGGTAAGGAGGTTGAGGTTGACGCTGTATGTGATGGAGAGGATATTCTTATTCCTGGTATCATGGAGCATGTAGAGAGAGCCGGAATACATTCAGGTGACAGTATATCCGTATATCCTGCCCAGACCCTTTCGCCAAAGGTAAAGAGGATAATAGTTGATTACACCAAGAAGCTTGCCAACAGCCTTCACGTTATAGGACTTATAAACATACAGTTTATTGCTCTCAATGATGAAGTATATGTAATAGAGGTAAATCCACGTTCGAGCCGTACAGTTCCATATATAAGCAAGGTTACAGGAATACCTATCGTAGATCTTGCCACAAGGGTTATCCTTGGTGAGAAGATAAAGGATATGGAGTATGAGCCGGGACTCCAGCCTGAATCAGAGTATTTTGCCATCAAGAAGCCTGTATTCTCATTTGAGAAGATCAGAGGTGCTGAGATAAGCCTTGGACCTGAGATGAAGTCAACAGGCGAATGTCTTGGTATTTCAAAGGATTACAATGAAGCACTGTATAAGGCATTCCTTGGAGCCGGTGTAAATCTTCCTAAGACCAAGAAGATGATACTTACAGTAAAGGATTCCGATAAGATGGATGCAATAGATATCGGAAGAAGATTTGTAAATATCGGTTACGAGATATATTCCACAAGAAGCACCTGCAGAGTACTCAATGAAAATGGTGTGCCTGCCAAGCTTATAAACAAGGTAGAGGAGCCGTCACCTAACCTTCTTGATCTTATCTTGAGCCATGAGATAGATCTGATCATAGATACTCCTTCACAGGGTATTGAGAAGAGCAAGGATGGATTTATAATAAGACGTCATGCAGTAGAGACAGGAGTTACATGTCTTACAAGCCTTGACACAGCAGACGCACTCTTAACAAGTCTTGAGACATCTGCTGACAGAAAACTTTCACTTGTAGATATCAGTGAAATATAGTAGTATAATCTTCTTATTAAGAAACACAATATAAGAAGATGTTACGCTTAAAATTTAAAAGAAGGATAGCAGGCGTGATATATATCACGCCTGTATTTGGTATAGTATATGCATAATACACCGGCTGATGAGGTATTTATAATAGGACATAAGAACCCTGATACGGATTCCATATGTTCTGCCATTGCCTATGCAAACCTTAAGAACTTGACTGAGAATAAGTATTTCCCTAAGCGGGCAGGAAAATTGAATAAAGAGACAGAATATGTACTTAAGAGATTTGGAGTTAAGACACCGGAACTGCTTTCAGACGTTGATTCTCAGGTTAAGGACATAACCTATAGACTGGTGGATGGAGTGTCGGGAGATATTACCTTAAAGAAAGCGTTTGAACTTATGCAGGAAAATGACGCCACGACACTTCCTGTAGTAGATGACGGAAAGATTAAGGGACTTGTTACCGTAGGTGATATAGCAGAGGCATATTTTCTTACAAATGATTCTGATGTACTCTATAGGGCAGGGACCACCTGTAAGGATGTTATAGATACCATACATGGTGAGATACTGGTTGGAGATGAAAATGCAGTGGTTCCATCCGGTAAGGTCATGATAGGCGCTGCTCATGTGGACGTTATGAAGCAATATATAAAGCCCCATGATATAATAATTCTTGGAGACAGGGAGAAACCTCAGCATACAGCTATTGAAAATGGTGCAGGCATGCTTATTGTATGTCTTGTTGACTGTGTGTCAGATAAGGTGCTTGAGGAGGCGAAGGCAGCAGGATGTACTGTGATCATAAGCAGGTATGACACTTACACCGTTGCGAGACTTATAGGTCAGAGTATGCCTATAAAGCATTTTATGATAAAGGACAATATATACACCTTCAGGGAAGAGGACACCATAGAGACCCTTAAGGGGGTTATGTCTAAGACCAGATACAGATATTTCCCTGTGGTGAACAAGTACGGAATGTACAAGGGTCTTGTATCACGAAGAAACTTTATTAATTCCAGAAAAAAACAGATTATACTTGTGGATCATAATGAGAGAAGCCAGTCGGTAGATAATATAGACAAGGCTGAGATTCTTGAGATAATAGACCACCACAGGATAGGCAGCGTTGAAACTGTGGCTCCGGTTTATTTCAGAAATCTGCCTCTTGGCTGTACAGCTACCATTATATATATGATGTACAAGGAGCAGAATATTTTCCCTGACAGGGCTACGGCAGGACTTATGTGTGCCGCCATACTTTCAGATACGCTTATGTTTAAGTCACCTACCTGTACACCGGTTGATGAACTGTATGCCAAGGAACTGGCAGGTATAGCCGAGGTAGATCTCAAGGAACTTGCCATGTCCATGTTCACAGCCGGAAGTAATCTTACGGGAAAGACCACTGAAGAGATACTCCATCAGGATTATAAGAAGTTTGATGTTGGAGATAAAGTTGTAGGTATAGGACAGATAACATCCATAAGCAAGGATGAACTTAGCGGTATAACAGCCAAGATGAAGAAGTACATGAAGGATACGGAATTTGCCGATTGCGATATATGTCTGTTCATTATGACAGATATACTGGATGAAGGTTCAGGAGTACTGTGTAAGGGCAGTATCGCCAAGCAGCTTTGCCAGGTGGCATTTGGCAAGTCTTTTGATGATAACTACGCATATGTGGAAGGTCTGGTATCCAGAAAGAAACAGGTTGTGCCTGAGCTGATACGTGCCATGGAGAAGCTTTAGTGCATATAAATAACAGATAAATATCGGGTGAATATGAAGATATATACAGCAAACCAGTATATGCGGGATGTATTCTCGGAGAAGGTATACAAGATATCATTAAATGCAGGCTGCACATGTCCTAACAGGGATGGAACCAGAGGATATGCAGGCTGCATTTTCTGTAGTGAATCAGGCTCCGGAGATTTTTCCCAGAAAAGAAATTTAAGTATAACTGAACAGATAGAAAAGGCAAAGGAAAGGGTAAATGGGAAGTTTAAGGGAGATCATTATATCGGATACTTCCAGTCATTTACCAATACCTACGGAGATATTGACGTGCTCCGTGCCAAGTTTATGGAGGCTATAGAAAATGATAGTATATGTGGGCTGTCCATAGCCACAAGACCTGACTGCATTAATGAAAGAGTTGTGGCTGCTCTTGATGAGTTATGCCGTATAAAGCCTGTATGGGTGGAACTGGGACTTCAGACTATACATGAGGATACCGCAAGGCTTATAAACAGGTGCTATGAGCTTTCTGAATATGACGCCGCGGTTTCTCTGCTAAAGACTATAGACGTCCATATAATAACCCATATGATAATAGGACTTCCCTACGAAACAAAGGAGGATATGGTTGCGACTGCAGAGTATATAGGAAATTCGGGTGTACAAGGTATAAAATTCCAGCTCCTTCATGTGCTTAAGAATACTGCCTTGTGTGAAATGTATGAGAAAGGAGACTTTGAAGTGCTGACACTGGATCAGTATATAGATATCCTGAGAGCCTGCATAGAAGTCATACCGACGGGTATGGTGGTACACAGGCTCACAGGGGATGGCCCTAAGAGTCTCCTTGTTGCTCCGCTGTGGAGCGGTGACAAGAAGAAAGTGTTAAATGAGATCAACAGACGGGTACTTAATGATTCTCATTTTCAGTGATCTCGGCAGCGGTAATGAAAAGCAGGGCGTTTTGCTTATCATCAGGATCAAGCCGTCGGAATTTTGTGATAAGAGTATTCTCATCTGAGGAACAGAGGCTTCCGTAGGTGAATATCTGGAACATTCCGGGGTCTTGATCATCTGTGGGGCACATATCCATACAGACCAGATATATTAAATGCATGATATTTATCTTGTAGAAACAGCAGAGCTTAACAAGAGTGTTAATATCCGGCTGGCGAATACCGGTTTCAAAGTGCGAGTAGGCAGAGGCTGTTATGCCTATGCGCTGTGACAGTTCCTCCTGGGTGAGGTTATTCAGCACCCTCAGGTTTTTCATAAATGTGCATGTGTTGTTCATTGTATGTACTCCTTTTCAATTTCATATATTCTTTTATGAGGCGTTTGTCCCAGTCTGTTATGTCATTGTATAGCCTAAGCAATTCAACCTGATCCGGATCGGGTTTTATGGTCTCGGTGGGTTGTAGATCTTCAGCTTCTCCCGGGAATCGTGAATCGTAATGATAATTTCCTGCGTTGTCGCATACAAGCATCGCAGGTTCTTTTTTTCTCTCATAACTTGCAATGCTGGCGTTTGCCCTGGTAAATGCAAATAAAAAATCATAATCGAGTATTTCGGATAGTAGATTTATCTGGTCTATACAGGGAAGACAGGCTCCATTTTCATAATTGGCATAGCCGCTTCTTGATAAACCCAGCATAAGACCCAGTTCACGTTGACTTAAATTCTTCTTCTGCCTGTAGTGACGGAGAAGCTTACAGAACATGTCTTTGTTCCCGGCTGTGGCAGCAGGTGATGTATTTGTGTTGTTACTGTTTGTGTTTTTTTTGGACATTTTATTTCTCCTTACATATTAGGGGCTGATATCCGCCGACTTTTTAGATAGTGAAACAAATAAGCTTATGTGGTTCATGTGAATGTAGTATATAACGAAAGACGCGGAATTTGTCTGTATGGGTATAACTGGTATGGTTTATGGGTATAATTGGTATATTTGCAGAGGAAATATGTCAAATAATATTTGTTCTTCTTTTTTTGCCGGGAATAATGTAGAATAGAGGAAGTGTTTATAAAGTATACGGAGGAGAAACAGTATGAGCAGAGCTGATGAATTATTTATCAACATGTGCAAGGATATAATAGAAAACGGATATAGTACCGAGGGGGAAAAAGTAAGACCCAAATGGGAGGATGGCGAATACGCCTACACCATAAAGAAATTCGGTGTGGTGAACAGATATGATCTTTCAAAGGAATTTCCTGCCATAACTCTCAGAAAGACTTATATAAAGTCTGCCATAGATGAGATATTGTGGATCTGGCAGAAGAAATCCAATAATGTCAATGACCTTAAGAGTCATATATGGGATAGCTGGGCTGATAAGGACGGTTCCATAGGAAAGGCATACGGATACCAGCTTGGCGTGAAGCACAAGTATAAAGAGGGAATGATGGATCAGGTAGACAGACTTTTATATGATCTTAAGACGAATCCATACAGCAGAAGAATGATGACCAATATCTATGTTCATGCTGACCTGTCTGAGATGAACCTTTATCCATGTGCCTACAGTATGACCTTTAATGTTACGGGAGACAGGCTTAATGCGATCCTTAACCAGCGTTCACAGGATGTTCTGGCTGCAAATAACTGGAACGTTGTCCAGTATGCGGCATTGCTCCATATGATAGCCCAGGTGTCAGGCTTCAAGGCAGGAGAGCTTGTGCATGTTATCGCGGACGCACATATATATGACAGGCATATACCTATTGTTAAGGAGCTTATAAGCAGACCGACATATCCGGCACCTAAATTCAGCATGAATCCGGATGTTAAGAACTTCTATGATTTCACACTGGATGATTTCACTATAGAGGACTATGTTACCGGCCCGCAGGTTAAGAACATACCTATAGCAATATAGTATAGATACAGAAATGGAGAGGGATATTTGCCATGAAGATGATAGCAGCAGTAGACAGAAACTGGGGTATAGGATATAAAGGAGAGCTTCTTACAAGGATATCTTCTGACCTCAAAAATTTTAAAACTCTTACAATAGGCGGCACGGTCATACTTGGAAGAAAGACTATAGAGGGATTTCCGGGGGCGAGACCTCTTCCGGGAAGGAAGAATATAGTTTTAAGTAGAAATAAGGAGCTTGATATAGAGGGAGCAATGGTTGTACATTCTATTGAAGAGCTTAAGGAAGTTCTGGCCGGACAGGAGAGCGATAAGGTATTTGTCATAGGGGGAGCGTCTGTTTATGAACAGCTTTTGCAATATTGTGACGGAGCGATAATAACAAAGATAGATGAAGAGTTTATTGCAGATGCATATCTGCCTGTGCTTGATGATATGGATAGATGGAAGACGGTGGATGAGTCAGAGGAATATGAGGAGAAGGGGCACAGGTTCAAATTCTGTACTTATGTAAACAACGATCCTGAAAACTTGTGATAATAGACAAAAACTACTTTGGTTTTTTGATATTTTTAACAATTTTTATTTGTATATTTTAATTCCATGTGATACAATTTTTATATTGGTTACATCGGGATGCGTACATCCCATTAAATAATCTGCCAGGCAGGGACTGGCGGAAATTTTTGCATGTTTTTTTGGAGGAGTAGATATGGAGGAAATTAAGATTACATCCGGAACAGGATTTGAGGGTTATGAGATCATGGAGTATGGTCCGTATAAGTTTACACAGATAATATTAAGCTCAAATTTTGTTAAGGAAATTGGCTCATCAATCGCAGATATTGCAACAGACAGAAGCAGCGTTTATCAGGCGAAGCTTGACGGAGCTATGAATGATGCAATCGTTGCATTTAAGGAGATGGTCGGTGAGACAGCATACAATGGAGTTATTGGATTTAATATCAATGTTGTTGACTACTCAAGTAATGTATCGGCAGTTGTTGCCAGTGGTACACTCGTTAAGGTGAACAAGGAGTATGTATCTGAGTTTCAGAAGGCTAATTTTGTAAGAAATGAGCTGTATGTAATGAACTACTATAACAAGGCAGTTCCAAGAGCAGTCAAGGTGATACTTGCATCAGAGGGGGACGGAACAAAGATTGCTGCCTGGTTTAACAATTACAGCCGTGAGGATATCAAGGCGATCAAGGCAGATATAGAGTTCGTTAATATATACGGAGATATAACAACACTTACAGGTGTTGATTTCGTATTTGACAGTCAGATCAATCTGTCGCTTTTAAAGTCAGATTATGCAGATTGTAAGCTTCCTGATAAGTACATAAAGCTTATTTCAAGCTCAAAGGTTTATATAAAGAAGTACGTAACGTCAAGAGGTGTATATGCATGCGGAGATGATCCTATTGATATAAACCTAAGCCCTGTTAAGTTCAATGCCCTAAAGAATAAGAGGGGTCTTGACGCTGTTGCAAATTACAAGTCAGACGGACTTGTATGGACATGTAACTGCGGACATGTGAATGAAGGCGGTGCAGAGGAATGTGTAATATGCGGAAGAAAGCAGGAAGATCTTAAGAGCACTGTTACATTTGATTATGAGCCAATGCTTGCAGAAATGCAGACCAAGGAGTACGTGGTTGAGCTTAAGGATGTGCTTAAGAAATATCTGCCAAGTCTTGACGCAAGCATAAGAATACAGTTATTGGAGATCATGGAATCAGGAAGCCAGTATGAGCGAAAGAGAGGAAACGCTAAGGATACGGTTATCGAGAAGATTGAGAATCTGTTCCTTGGCCTGTAGATAGTAGAGTATGCAGCAATATATGTTGCAGATCGTAAACAAGCTTAAAGAAAAGGGATATGTAAAGCTAAACCCTGACACTAACAACGTATATGGCCGAGCCGAAGGCGGTACCATATACGTTGTTGTCATAGGTAGCGGTCATAATCTTGATGCGGACGATCTGAAGAGATTTAACAATAAGATAATAAGTGACATTTCCCAGGACACAGACAAGGACATAAGGCTGTTGAACATATTGTTAATGCCGGACGGTGTTTTCGATGACCGGATAAATCATATGATAGAGGTCATGGATAACCTGTGGCTGTTCACTGAGGATTATGGAAAGTTTTATGTCTTTGAGAATCAGATAGGTGATTTTGATGACCTTGCAGATATACTCGATCATGAGATAAAGATTGAAAAAAAGAAGGACAGCAACAGACTTCTCAGGATATTCGGAGTTGTTACTCCTATATTGCTTGCCATAAATGTTATTATATTTTTTCTGGACAGCATACTTACAAGAAAATATAATTTCAGACTCAATTACTATCTTGCAATAAATCCTTCAGCTGTCATTGAAGGTCATCAGTATTATCGTTTGTTTACTGCCATGTTTGTTCATTTTGGTATTGAACATCTGGTAAGCAACATGATCATACTTGAAGCGTTGGGAGCAAGGGTAGAACATTTGCTTGGAAAGGTGATATATCCAATATGCTATATAGTTACAGGGATGGTGGCGTCCATAGGTTCCCTTGCGGCATGTTATCTGGGGCACCCATATGATTATGCGGGTGGAGCATCGGGAGCGTTGTTTGGACTTATGGGATTGCTCATAGTAATGGCATCTTTTAACAAGGGACGTGTGGGAGATATATCCTTAAGAAACCTTCTTATGCTTTGTTTTCTTACCATTGCAAATGGATATGTGTCGGATGGCATAGATAATGCCGCACATATCGTGGGACTGGTATTTGGAATAGTCCTTGGACTTTTAATGACACCCTACTATCAAAAGGTTGTAAAGAAACGCTTTTTATGATAAAATTTCAGGGTGATTATAAATACATAGGAGCAATCAAAAGTGGCTACAGGAATTAGTATGTCCAGCGTAAATAAAATAAAGGAACTTGCTGAAAACGGAGAGTATGGTCTTGCATTAGATATACTTGAGAATCAAGATCTGTCCAAGTCGCTAAGCCCGCAGTTTATAAGGGTATGCGGAGAGGTCTACTACGAGAACCATAAGTACCATGAAGCAAGGGCGGCTCTGGTAAGAGCACACTCCATGGCACCTGCAGGAAATAAGATCATATTTTCTCTGATACAGTTGTATCTGACCATGGGTCTCAGAACGCTGGCAGATAAGTATTATGAAGTGTACAAGTTTAATCTTGAAGGTAGAGAGGATGCCGGAGAGATACGTTTGGAGTATCTGTTTGCCAAGGCGGACAGGAAGCCGGTGTCTGAGCTTCGTGCCATGCTGGCAGCGGCAAATGATAAGGAAAAGGCAGAGCGGTGGGAATACGAGCATCTGCTCATTCTTGCTGCCTTGAAGGAGCAAGAAAAACTTAAGTACGAGGGAGAAGTGTTTAAGGCTACGTACAAGAAGTCCATCTACATAGATGATGTAAATGAGCTCTTGGCAGGAACTGCCGATCCAGAAAAAAAATTGTATTGCTTCCCTGAAAACGAGACCGCCGATGACGCTGCTGAGGATGCTGATACAAGAAAGATGGAAGAGAAGGCTCTTGAGGCGGATGACTACAGACTTAATCCTACAGCTCCTACCATAACTCTTATGGTTGAAAATGATGAGCCTGTTTCAGGCACAATGAAGATAAAACAGACTCTTGCAAGAAATAAGGCTAAAAGAGAAGAAAAGAAAGAAAAGAAGAAGCTTGCCAAGGCGGAGGCTGAAAGTAATGTTCAGAATACAGAGGGGGAGAATTCAGAGACTGCATCCGAGAAGCATGAGAAGAGGGGCTTTTTTAAGCGGAGAATGTCGAAGCAGGAAGAGGAAGAGATCATGGAGGCTCTTGCAGGAATAAAGGAGAGCAATGATGATAACACCACACTTCTTAATAAAATAATGGATGAGGAAGCAGCTCAGACAGAGAATAACGAGGCTGGCGAAGATACCGGAAAGACCGAGGAGAAACCTGAAACACCGCAGATTACGGAGGTTGAGGTCGCAGAAAAAACTGGAGATCCGAAGGAGATTGAGACATCGGAAGAGCCTAAGGTTTCAGAGGCGGGTGAGCCCGGAGAAACAGGCAAGGCTGCGGAAACTGATAAGACTGATTCGGATGAAACAGAACAGCCTGTTGAGATTCAGAAGGCTGAAGCTCAGGCTGTTGACAGCAGTGAAGAAAATACCGATACAGCACAGACGGAAGCGCAGGACGCTATCAGTGAGAAAAACACGGATACAGTGCAGGCTGAAGCAAAGGGCGCTGACATTGATGAAGACACTGAAGTTGGTGCATCTGAGGCTGATAGGGTGGCGGCAGCTCCGATACGCAAGTCTATAGTTCTTGAGAGCGTAAAGATAAAGCCGGATATAAGTGATATTAAGATAACAACTATGTCCGGTGATGATTATACATCAGATGGTTTTGATCCGATGTTTGATGAAACCGATCTTGATCAGATAAACAGCATTATAGAAAGCGAAATCAATGGAGACAGAGATTCTCTTGCATATAATGATGTTGTACGGGAAGTTGAACAGCAGGAAATGGAGAGAAAGCGTAAGCGAGATGAGCGTGTAAGCTCAGATATGGGACTTGATAAGGATAGAGATTCCATGATATCAAACATGGAGCTTACAGAAGATAGTATGAGCTACAAGGCGAATGCTTCGGATGACAGCTCTGACAGTAAGGCTGTATCTCCTGAATATGTAACAGATAATACAGAACTTTACGGTGTTGAAGCTACAGCGGAGGGCAGTGAGACACACACTGCTGATGTTGAAGGAAGGATCGATTCAGAGACTGTAACGGATAAAGATAATATAGACAGTAAAGAAAACACGGAAACAAATAATAAGAATAATGACTCTGATGATGAGGCGGAGAAATTTGATTTCATAAGTGTCGATGAAGACGAAGAAGTTTCATTTGCAGAGAATGCAGATGAAGATGACATGGTCACAATAGATCATTCGCAGATTGCTGACTCTATGGAAGAAGTAGAGATTGAAGATCTCTCAAAATCAGAGGATGTAAAGCTTGTAGATCTTATGGATACACTCACAGATGTCAGTGAGGTTTCGGTAGACATAGTCGAAGAAACTTCTGAACCTGAGACTTCTGAACCTGAGACTTCTGAACTTGAAATTTCTGAACCTGAGACTTCCGGGCTTGAGGTTGATGAAGAGAAAACGGAGTCTGAAGAAAGCAAGCAGTCGGAACAGCTTGAAACAGAGGTGATAGTGGAAGCTGAAACTGACCGGGAAAACACTCCGATAGTTGAGACTGAACCGGGAACAGAAACTTTTGAGTCTGTGGCTGAAACAGAAGCTGAGGAGACTACAACAGAGGGCAAAACAGAAGAAGTAACAGAGGAGACTGAAGTCAAGCCGGTTGAAACAACAGAGACCGAAACGATAGAAATGACAGAAGCTGAAACAGAAGAAGCTGTTGAAGCTGAAACGGCAATTGAAGTTGAGCCGGAGACGGTGACAGAGGCGGAAGGTGATATTGAACCGGAGACGGTAGCAGAAGCTGCACCTGAGGCTGAGCCGGAGGAGATAACAACTCCTGATGAACTGGATCAGATGTTAAGGGAGATTGAAATGATCTCCAGAGAGAATGAGAAGATAGTCAAGGAGTATGAAGATACTGCAAGGGCAGAAGAAGCGCAGCCGGTAGAGGAAGAAGAACCGGAACCGGTAAAATATGGTTTCCAGTCAGATAAGCTTGTAGGTGACGAAGGCTATGAATTTCCGATATTCAGATCAGAACTGTTCCCTGAGTATAACAGTGATGATAAGATTGGCGGCAACAAAGTATTTAATCCTGATGACATCAAACTTGAAAATCAGGAGAAAATAGATGAACATCTTGCAAAGGAGGAGGCACTTCTTAAAGAGACTGATGAGCTGCTTGCACGGCTTGGAATCGAATTGGGAACCAAGTATTATTCTGGCTCGGATTATTTTACCAAGGAACAGTTCGAAGAAGATCATGAGGCAGTAAAGAGGATGGATGCCAGTATTAATCAAAAACAAGATAAAAAAACAAAGGAAGATAATTCAAGATTCAAATTAAGATGATTATTAAATATAATTCTGCATACTTGACTTGAATGTATTAATGGAAGGAGGCGAACAAATTGGCTATGGATCAAACGGAGGCAATGATTGCTGCAATTAAAGCCCAGCTTGAAAAAGAAAGAGCTGCTGAAGCCGTAAAACAGAAGCGCCTTGAGGAAGAAGAGGCACTTAAAAATGGGGGAAAGAAAAAAGTCGACGACGGTGGCAAAAAGAGCCAATACAAGACATTATCTGCTGAAGAGTTAGCTCGTATCGAGGAGAAGAAACGGCGTAAGAAACTTGAAGCCATGGGACTTAACCCGGACGAGATTTTTGCTAAAGAAAAAGCAGAGAAAGAGGCTGAGGAGGCTGCTATACTACAACCGAAGGCCGATGAGAAAGGTGTCAAAGAAAAGAGTGAAGAGAAGCCAGGCGGAGGCCTTGGAGGCCTTGGTGGACTTGGTGGGGGCCTGGGCGGTCCGAGCCTTAGCCTTAATCTTGGAGGTATTGCCGGTGATGATGATGATGATGCACCTACCCTTGGCGGTGGGCTTGGCAGCTCCGGAGGTCTTGGCAGCGGCTTAGGCGGAAGTCTTGGAGGTCTCGGTGATAAGGAAGAGAAGTCAAAGAATAAGCCGTCTCTTGGAATAGATACAGATGTCAAGAAATCTGAAGATAAAGCTGGTAAATCCAAGAAGAATATGTCTGTATCCGGTGGCGTTAAGTCTGACATGAAGGCTGAGAAAGAAACCTTCTCAGAGGACACAGAGGCAGTTATTGCTGATGATGATACAGAGTGGATTGCAGGTAAGAATGTCAAGGTTAAAGAGGTTAAGACTCCAAAGGGTAATGATGCAAACGGAGATCTGTTCAGTATTCTTCCGGACAGAGATGTAGCAGCAGGAAGTGATGTCAATTCAATGTATGACATTGATGATGATGACGAAGATGAAGATTTCCTTGGAGCAGGCATAAAGAATCTTTCTAACATTGATGAGACAAGTGAAGAAGAACTTGCCAGAAAGAAAGCTGAGGAAGAGGCTAAGAAGAAGGCTGAGGAAGAAGCTAAGAAGAAAGCTGAAGAAGAGGCCAAGAGAAAGGCAGAAGAGGAAGCTAAGAGAAAGAAAGCCGAGGAAGAGCGTAAGAAGATTGCTGCCGAAAAGGCTAAGGCTGAAAAGGAAGCCAAGAAGAAGCAGGCAATCGATAATGCAAAGAACAGGGCTGAGGAAGCTAAGAAGGTTGCCGAGACAGCCAGGAAGACTATAGATGAGGCCGAGAAGGCTGAGGTAGAGCTTACAAAGCAGATTGAAGAGTATGCTAAGAAACGTGAAAATTACGATCTTAAGCTCAAGTCTGACGCTGATGCTAAGGCCAAGGCAAACTCAGAGCTTCTTGAGAAGGAAGAGGCTAAACTTAACAGTGATGTTGAGGCACTTAAAAAGCAGATTGACGAGAACAAGAAGACTGCCAAGGAAGAGTCAGATAAAATCTTAAGCGGAATTAACACAGAGGAGATCAAGAATAAGATTATCAGCAACGCCCAGGCTGCTGCTGATGAAGCTATAAAGAAGCTTGCGGATAACAAGAAGGCAAACATTGATAAGTATGAAGCCGGTTACGCTGAGGCTGTCAAGAAGTTCGAGGCGGATGCCAAGAGTATCGAGGATACCAAAAATAGTGCTATTGCGGCTGCCAAGAAGAAGAAAGCTGATGCAGAAGCATCCGCTGATAAATTAGTGAAGGAAGCTGCGGGCGATAAGGAACGGGCAGGCGTTATCTTCAGTGATTCCAAGAAGGCTGAAGAGGAAGCTTCAAATAATCTGAAGAATACTTCTGACATGGAAGCAGAGTCAAGCAAGAAGCTTGATAAGCTCACAAACAGCCATAAGGGCATCCTTAACAGAGAAAGTGAGGCTCATAAGAAGGAGTCCGCAGCGGCTAAGGCATGTTCAGACGCCGAGAAAGCATTAGAGACAGCTAAAAAGGAAGAAGATAGGATCAAGAAGCTTCTTGATGAAGCTATCAAGAAGAAAGAAGCAGCAGACGCTAAGATCAAGACAGTTACCGCTGATCTCGAAAAGGCAAAGGCTGAGATCAAGACAATCAGTGATGAGAAGGCTGCTTCTGACAAGGAAATCGCCGAGGTTAAGAAGGATGTTGAGTCCTTTAAGAAGGCAAAAGCTGAGGCACAGGAAGCCCTTGACGCAGCCAAGAAGTCTCTTGTTGAGGCTGAGGATCTTCTTTCAAAGGCTCAGGATATTGAAGAGCAGGCCGAACAGATCGTTGAAGAAGCAAAAATTACAGAAGAGGTTGAGCTTAAGAATGCAGAGGCCGTTGCCAAGGAAGCTAAGGATAAGCTTGAGGCAGATAAGAAGGAAAGTGAGAAGAAGCGAGAGGAGTATCTTGCTTCGGAGGAAGAGAGTTACGCTACTGCAGAGTCAGCAGAGCTTACAAAGGTTAAGACTGCAGCACTTAAGGCTGACAAGGAAGCTGCCGATGCTAAGGCGAAGGCAGAGGCTGATGCCAAGAAGCTGTTAAGCGACGCAGATAAGAAGGAAAGTGAACTTAAGAAGAAGATATCTGATCTCAGAACAGAGCAGGCAGAGAGAGTTGTTGCCCGTAAGCAAACCGCCAAGGAAGAGAAAGAGGCAGTTGAGGCTAAGAGAAGCAAGGATCTTGAGACTATCATAAAGGCTGAGACAGAGGTGAAGAATACTCTTGAGGATCACAGAAATAAAGCAAGTGCAGCAAAGGCTGTTCTTGAAAAAGCTATAAAGAGAGAAGAAGAGGCTCGTAAGGAAGCTGAACTTCTTGAACAGGGTAAGGAAGAAGAGGCTGCTAAGCTTGCGTCGGAGGCAGAGGCTGCTGATGGAGTACAGGTTGAAGAGCAGGATACATCATCTATCGATGAGAAGCGTAAGGCACTTCCTAAGGAAGCCAAGTATCTGTATAAGTATCTCAGCGTAAATCCTGCAGGCGGACAGATAGTAAATATCCTCCAGACAATAAAGATGGATTCAAACAGAACAAAGAATCTTGTGGTTCTTGGTCTTCACGGATTCGGCCTTGCGAATATCGGAGAAGATTTTGCAAGAACATATCTTGATCTTGGATGGTGCAAGAATGCTGCAAAGGCTAAGATCAGTGCGAAGGGTATCAACTCAGCAAGCAAGGATAAGCTTACAGGTGCTATGAATAAGCTTAAGGGCGGATGTCTCATAATCGAGAATGCCGGTCTTGTAAGACCTGATAAGTTTAAGGAGATCATAGAGTTATGCGCACCTGAAAAGAGTGATGTTAAGATAATCCTTACAGGTGAGAAGGTGGCTCTTTCAAATATGCTTGCAGATAATATGAGTCAGGCAAGACACTTTAATAACAGAGTTTACTTTGATCAGATTCAGGAAGCAAACATGGTTGATATTGCCAAGGGATACATGAGTGAGAAGGGATATAAGCCTGAGAGCGGCATGAGTGGAACTATTAAGAACCTGCTTATGTCTATGGAAACAGGAAATATCGACAGACTTCTCAAGGCAGTAGATGATGGTATAGCAAGAGCAGAAGCCAGAGATCCGCTTTCAAAGAAGCTTTTAAAGGCAGATATCCAATAAAAATTTTATTGATATAATTTGTTGAAAATAATGGCATCTATGCTTATAATTGTATTATTATAGGCTAGATGCCATTTTTAGTTAAAGGGAGAAGATACCATGCCAACCATGGATATAGGAATAGATTTAGGAACATCAAATGTACTTGTGTATGTGAGGGGAAGGGGAATTGTCATAAACCAGCCTTCCGTAGTAGCGTATGATGTTTATTCGAAGAAGATACTGGCTATTGGAGCCAAGGCTAAGAAGATGATAGGTAAGGCCCCTGAGAATATAGAGGTTGTGAGGCCGCTTAAGAAGGGCGTTGTGTTCGACCTTACTATCACAGAGAGGATGTTAAAGGCATTTATCAAGACGGCTATGGAGAAACGTATAAGCGTAGGGAGACCCAAGGTGTGTGTGTGTGTGCCAAGTGGGATAACAGAGGTAGAGAGAAGAGCTGTTGAGGACGCAGTATACAGAACCGGAGCCAAGACTGTTTATGTTCTGGAAGAGCCGTTGGCAGCCGCTATAGGAACATCAATTGATATAAACAGTGCCAGAGGAAGTATGGTGGTCGATATCGGCGGAGGTACTACGGATATTGCAGTGGTATCCTTGGGAGGTACAGTGGAAAGCCAGTCCATAAAATGTGCCGGAGACGATTATAATGCTGCCATGATAAAGTATATAAGGAGGAAGTATAATCTTCTTATAGGTGAGCAGACAGCAGAGAATGCCAAGATTGCTATAGGATCAGTTTATGAAAGACCTGAGGAACTTACGTATACAGTTAAGGGAAGAGATCTTATAAGGGGGCTTCCTAAGGGGATTACCATAAATGCAAATGAGACTATAGAAGCCTTCAGTGAGCCTACCATGCAGATACTTAATGCCATACACGGAATACTGGAAGTGGCCCCTCCGGAGCTGGTTGCAGATATTTCGGTTTCGGGTATTACTCTTACCGGTGGCGGAAGTCTTATGTATGGAATGGACAAGCTCATAAAGGAAAAGACCGGAATTGATACCTATGTAAGTGACCGTGCTCTTGAGGCGGTAGTGCTTGGCGCAGGTATGGCTGAGGATATTCCTGAATACAGCAGAGGGACAGAATAATTTACTATGAAAGATTTTTTACCTGTAAATAGAGAAGACATGAATAAGAGGGGATGGGAACAGCCGGACTTCGTGTATGTCACGGGGGATGCGTATGTTGACCATCCTTCATTTGGTTCTGCCATCATAAGCAGAGTCTTGGAGGCTCATGGATATAAGGTCTGCATGATACCTCAGCCTGATTGGAAGAGGGATGACAGTATAGATGTGTTTGGCGAACCGAGACTTGGATTTCTGGTCTGTGGAGGAAATATGGACTCCATGGTCAATCACTACACTGTAAATAAAAAACACAGGAGTAGGGACGCATATTCTCCCGGAGGAGTTACGGGATTGCGTCCGGATTATGCCACGGTGGTATATTGTAATCTGATCAGGAGAACTTACAAGAACACTCCTATAATCATAGGCGGTATAGAGGCCAGCCTCAGAAGGCTTGCCCACTATGATTATTGGTCTGACAAGCTTAAACATTCTATCCTTATAGATTCCCAGGCAGATATCATATCCTATGGCATGGGCGAGAAAAGCATTGTTGAGATTGCAGACGCTCTTGACAGCGGCATTGATGTCAAGGATATATCATTTGTCCGGGGAACAGTTTATAAGACAAGGCATTTAGATGACGTATATGACTATAGGCTTCTGCCGTCGTATAATGAGCTTCAGGCCGACAGGATGAAGTACGCGGAAAGCTTTGGAATCCAGTATAAAAATACGGACCCGTTTGTGGCAAAAACTCTGGTTGAGGGGTACGGCAACAGGGGGTATGTGGTGCAGAACCCACCTGCCATGCCGTTGACTGAGATGGAAATGGATGATGTATACGATCTTCCTTACATGAATGACTATCATCCTATGTACAGGGAGAGTGGTGGTATACCTGCCATTTCCGAGGTTAAGTTCAGCCTTACCAGCAACAGAGGGTGCTTTGGAGGCTGCAGCTTCTGTGCCCTGACCTTCCATCAGGGAAGGATAGTGCAGACAAGAAGTCACGAGTCCATTATAAAAGAAGCTGTAAATATGACAAAAAATCCGGATTTTAAGGGATATATACATGATGTGGGAGGCCCTACGGCGAATTTCAGACACATGGCATGTAAGAAACAGGAGAAATACGGAGCCTGTCCGGAGAAACAATGTCTTTTCCCTAAACCGTGTAAAAATCTTGTGGTGGATCACAAGGATTATCTGGATCTTCTTGCCAAGCTAAGAAACATAGAGGGAGTGAAAAAGGTATTTGTACGTTCCGGTATAAGGTTTGACTATGTTATGGCAGACAAGGATGACAGGTTTTTAAAGGAGTTGTGCAGATATTATATAAGCGGCCAGCTTAGAGTGGCTCCGGAACATATAAGCGATAATGTGCTTAAGCTTATGGGTAAGCCGGAGAATTCTGTATATGAAGCATTTATAAATAAATACCGTAAGGTGAATAATCTGACGGGCAAGGAACAGTATCTTGTGCCTTATCTTATGTCATCACATCCGGGTTCCACCATGAAAGACGCTATTGCTTTGGCGGAGTATATAAGAGATATAGGTTACATGCCGGAACAGGTTCAGGATTTTTATCCTACGCCTTCAACTATATCTACATGTATGTATTATACAGGCGTGGATCCAAGAAATATGGAGAAGGTTTATGTGCCAAGAAATCCTCATGAAAAGGCCATGCAGAGAGCACTTATCCAGTACAGGAAGCCGGAAAACTATGATCTTGTAAAGGAAGCTCTTATAAAGGGGCACCGTGAAGATCTGATCGGATTTAGTGAAAAATGCCTCATAAGACCGAGGAAGCCTGCGTCGGATACGGATAAAAAATCCTATGCCGGCAGGAATGACAATGCCGTAAATGATAATGGAAGAATTGACAATAAACATAAAAGTAAAAGCGGCAGTAAAACCAATAATAAGAACGGCGCTCCGGATGGTAGAAAAGGTATCGGTAGAAATAAAAACAGACCGGATGACAAGAGAGGCACCGGTAAAAATAGTAACAAGACGGATAGAGGGAAACGTGCTGATAAAAATAATCCGGGAACAAAAAATAAACCCCGAGGGCAGCAAAGAAACACCGGTAAAGGCAGAAAATAAGTCGTTTTTATCATGACTTGTATTATTTTTAGAACAGACTAAAGGGGCAATTTATATTGCACCCTTTTTTCTTTTGTGATAGAATGAGTGCAGTCTATGTAGTTTAATGGAATATTTGTAAGGAATTTTAATGCTTTTTTTCAGAATATTTCACTGAACACATCTAAAATATTTCATGGAGGATAAAAGGATATGTCAAAGAAAATCGTTTTAGCTGGCGCATGCCGTACAGCTATCGGAACAATGGGTGGTGCACTCTCAACAACTCCAGCACCAGTATTAGGATCAATCGTAATCAAGGAAGCTTTAAAGAGAGCTGGAGTTCCAGCTGACAAGGTAGACCATGTATACATGGGCTGTGTAATCCAGGCTGGTCTCGGACAGAACGTTGCCCGTCAGGCTTCAATCAAGGCTGGTCTTCCGGTTGAGACAACAGCAGTTACAGTAAACGTTGTATGTGGTTCAGGTCTTAACTGTGTAAACATGGCTGCACAGATGATCGAAGCAGGCGATGCTGATATCGTTGTTGCAGGTGGTATGGAAAACATGTCAATGGCTCCATATGCAGTAATGCAGGGTCGTTACGGTTACAGAATGAATGATGGCAAGTTAGTAGATACAATGGTACATGATGCTCTCTGGGATGCATTCAATGATTACCACATGATCAAGACAGCTGACAATATCTGTGAGCAGTGGGGACTTACTCGTGAAGAGCTTGATGTATTTGCAGCTAACAGCCAGGCTAAGGCAGTTGCAGCTCAGGAATCTGGTGCATTTGACGCTGAGATCGTTCCTGTAGAGATCAAGAAGAAGAAAGAAACAGTTGTATTCGCTAAGGATGAGGGCCCAAGACCTGGAACAACTCCAGAGACACTTGCAAGACTCAGAACTATCAATCCTAACGGATTTGTTACAGCAGGTAACGCTTCAGGTATCAATGATGGTGCTGCAGCTATCGTTGTAATGAGCGAAGAGAAGGCTAAGGAACTTGGTGTTAAGCCAATGGCTACATGGGTAGCCGGTGCACTTGGCGGTGTTGATCCTTCAATCATGGGTATCGGACCTGTTGCAT
>ERZ779762.639-NODE-639-length-22315-cov-1.957862_pt1 | contig 22315 bp, 15 predicted proteins | sample MGYA00511887_ERZ779762 | MGnify/ENA primary metagenome ERZ779762 (study PRJEB29588, sample SAMEA2163052) | human gut metagenome | biome: human gut; feature: human-associated habitat; material: faeces | place: Denmark | collected 2008/2010 ...
TCCTCCAGACATGCAGCTATCCTGAGCAGTTCATCAGGATCTCTTCCGTCAAATGATACGACGCGTACAAGCGTAGGTGATGCCTTTGTAAGTGTTCCTGTCTTGTCAAATACTATCGTGTCTGCATCAGCTACAGCCTCCAGGAATTTGCCGCCCTTGACTGTGAGGTGATGCTTGTTTGCCTCCTGTATAGCAGACAATACCGCTATAGGCATGGACATCTTCAGTGCACATGAATAGTCGACCATGAGCACCGCAAGTGTCTTGGTGATATTCCTTGTTAAAAGGTATGTGAGGATAGTTCCACCGAGAGTCCATGGCACAAGACCATCTGCAAGATGCTCTGCCTTGCTCTCAAGTCCTGACTTAAGCTTCTCAGACTCCTCTATCATCGCAACAACTTTATCATATCTACTGGTTTTTCCAGTCTTCAAAACTCTGACTACCAGCTCACCTTCCTCAACAACTGTACCTGCATATACACTGTCTCCGTGTCCCTTGTGGACCGGTACTGACTCTCCGGTGAGGGATGCCTGATTGACCATGCCCTCTCCCTGATCCACAATTCCGTCAAATGGAATGACATTGCCCATGTGTACCACTACCAGATCATCCTTGACAATCTTTGAACTGTCCATGAGTACATCACAGTCATCCACACGCACCCATACCTTATTGATATTGAGCGACATGCTTCTCGCCAGGCCACCCACTGACTTCTTGTGTGTCCACTCCTCAAGGATCTCACCGATCTCCAGAAGGAACATGACTGATCCTGCTGTTGCAAAATCATTTGTCAGGATGGAGGCTGTTATAGCAGTTGCATCGAGAACCGGCACCTCTAGCTTTCTGTTTGCAAGACACCTGAGTCCCTTGCCTATATACCTGAGAGCCTTGACAGATGTCAGACAATACCGAAGCGGCATTGGAACTATCCATTTCTTGGTCATGTACAAGGCGGTCTTCCAGAAAAGCTTATCCTCATACTGTCTGTTCATGACTCTTCCGGATGTCTCTGTGAGATCCGCCGGAACCTCAACCCTGCCATATCCAAACTGTCTCAGTGCTTCTATCACCTCTGTGCGGTCACCATCATATATAATGATCGCGTCACAGGTCCTGTCGTGCACCTTGACCTCTTCCACTGCCTCGCAGTTCTCCAGATAATACTGAAGTATGTCAGCCTGTGCCATAGTCATGCGGCTCTGTGCCATGTGTATACGCAGACGATTCTTTGTTTCATTTAAAATAGAAAACTTCAAGATCTTCGCCTCTTTCTTATGTTTTGTCTTATACTGATTACTCTTCTACAGTCTCTGCTGCATCAGCGCTCTCAGCCTCTGTGCACTCAGCATCCTCAAAGTCAGCCTCTGCTGCCTTCTGTGCTCTTGCCTCGTTGATATCCTTTGCTCCTGCGTAGATATCACCACAGTTCTCCTGGATAGTATTTGCTGTCTTCATGACACAGTCCTTTGCTCTAAGAACACCAGCTGTACAATGTGTATATACGTTCTTTGCATCCTTGCTTGAGAGAACCTTGATACCAGCTGTTCCAAATAATACTCCACCTGCAAATATTCCAAGCTTCTTCCAGTTTACCTTCTTTAATGCCTTCATCATGATTTTGTCCTCCTTGATTATATATTTATTCTGATTAATGATATGACCACTTATACGCATGATAGATTATATGACAGGCTTCGCCGTGATTCGATTTTTCTAATCACGGTTTGTTCAATCAAACTCTCCTTAACGTAAAAATGCATTCTCGATCTTCGTACTGTAGAAAGAGTCTGCATCTGTTTCGTGGCTTTTTATTTGCTGTAAGTATAGCACTGCCCCGGCGTTAGTCCAATATAACATTCGCAATTTAAATGACTTTTTTTCTCAATAAGTATCAACAAGCTATCTTACACTTGTGACATTTTGTAAGGTTGCTTTTTTTCCTTCTATATACTATCTTATTACTATTGGCAAAGTCATATATACAAAGGAGATTCCATGTATGGATAATTTCAATATCAAAAGTATTCTGGTAATATTATTTTTATTTTTCATAGGATGCATCATGGGCTGGTGCATTGAAGTCATATTCAGAAAGTTCTTCTCCAAGAGCAACCCAAGCCACAAATGGATCAACCCGGGATTCCTCATCGGCCATTACCTGCCTCTCTACGGTTCAGGCCTGGTGGTGCTGTATCTCCTGTCCCTGATCCATATAGATGCTGTTGACGCCCATCCTGTTTTGCAAAAGGTTCTGGTGGTACTGATCATGGCCATCGCCATGACCGTTGTGGAATACATTGCCGGACGTATATTTATAATAGGAATGAACATCAAGCTGTGGGACTACTCAGATGAGTGGGGCAATATACAGGGCATCATATGTCCGCTGTTCTCATTCTTCTGGGGTGTGATCGCGGCACTATACTATTTCTTCCTCCATCCACACATACTGAACGCTGTGTACTGGCTGGCGGATCACCTGACATTCTCCTTCTTCATCGGTTTCTTCTACGGGGTATTCGTGATCGACTGCGTTGTATCATTCAACCTGATGAACAAGGTGAAGAAATTTGCGAAAGAGAATGATCTTATTGTCCGTGTTGAGGAACTCAAGTCCCGACTGGCTCTGGATCGTGAGAAGTTCAAGGAGAAGCCAAGCTTCCTTCTCTCTCTTCACGATACAGCATCGATCAAACGAGCATTTGAGAATAACCCTGAAAGCTTCTCCATAACAAAGAAGATCAAACTGAAGGCTGAGGAGCTTACAGAAAACGTAAAGGAAAAAAGCGCTGTGATAAGTGAAAATCTCAAGGAAAAGAGCGAAGTGATCACCGAGGGTATCAAGGCTGCCGGAACTGAGGCAAAGGCCCGCATAGGCGAGACCCTGAATCGAAATGATTCATCAGATGTGGCCGACACAGATCTGTTCGACAATTCCCACAGGGACATAACAGAACACAAGAATGAAAAATAATATCATTCTAAGCATATAACAAAAGCAAAAATACCATGTACAGGCGAAATGCTGTACATGGTATTTTTTACGCGCTCTATTTACTTTTTATCTGTACTTGACACTAGCCTTCTTGTAGGTTCCTGCCGTCTTTCCTTTGTATGGTTTTACAAAGTATGTGTACTTTGTTCCTGACTTCACACGGCGGTCAAGATATGTTGTGGTCTTTGCTTTCACAACCTTCACACATTTAAATCTGCCGCTGCCTGTCTTTTTGTATATCTTATAGCCGGCGGCTCCCTTTGTCTTCTTCCAGGAGACTCTTACTCCCTGTGAGGTATTCTTTGCTCTTGCGGTCGTGCAGCCTATATAATACTGGCTCTTTGCCTTGGAGCCGCCCTTTGTATAGCTGTTGTATGCCGATACTCTGTATGTGTAGGTCTTTCCTCCTACAACAGATCTGTCTACCATTGATCTCACAGAGCTTCCCTTCACTGTCTTTATAAGTCTGTATGCACCCTTGCCTGTGCGTCTGTATACCTTATAACCGGTGGCTCTTGAATCGGTATTCCAGGTAAGGCTTATTCCCTTACCTGTATTCTTCGTTTTGACCGTCACCGTCGCAAGCTTCAATTTGTCGAGTGTGACATTCTTGGTATATCCGCAGTTGCTGCATTTGTACTTCTGCGATCCCTGGGATGTGAATGTCGGCTGTTTTGTAACCTCTCCCGCCTGCCATTTGTGGCTCATACATGCTCCGAGATAGTAAGCGTCCTTTCTTGTACAGGATGGAGTGTCGGAAACCCAGATCACAACATCATTTCCGTAATATCCCATTCCATATATGTTTACACCTGATACATACTTCTGTCTTATGTCATATATAGCCCACGCCTTGCGCTCATTTACCTCAAGATCTATCCATGCAACATATCTCGATGTGCAGAAATAGAGCTTTTCCTGTGCAAGGAACAGTGTTCCATACTGTTTGTTAAGTGTCGTACCATCTGTATCCAGCCATTCATCCTGCCCGGTAAATATCGTTGTATTTACACCGTTGCTGAAGCTGTACTTGTTTATCTGATAGTATGATGACTGGCTGCCCTGCTTTATGCTGTACCAGTAGCCCTTTCTATAAAAGATGACCTTCTCAACGCCATTCCAGAACTGACCTTTTTCATATCGCTTATCCGTGGCATTGCTGTATGTTCCCTTCCATACATTTCCCACCTTTGTGTCATATCTGCCAAGATAATAATCGCTGCTAGCGGCCTTAGTCTTACTGTTCAAGGTGTCAAAGCTTACAAGGAAATAATCATGCATCGACCTTCCCGGTATATCACTTGCGGGATCATCCCAGGTTGCGTCAACGTGATACCACTTTCCACCTATATTTACAACATTCCACGCATGGTTTACATACTGGCTTGTGGCAACTCCACTCGGAACCCCGGCTTTCCTGAGAAAATACCACATGGTCTCCGCATATCCCTGACACACGCTGCTCCTCTTAACCAATACACCATACATATCATACATGTGGTCTCTTCCGGTTGTTGGATCAAATTCCTTAGCCCCGCTGGTGTCATATGCAACTGTGGATGTCAGGAACTCATGATATGCAAGCACGATCTCTGCCGGCTTCATGTTCTTTGTATTTATCTGCTTGTTCACTTCCGCTATGGCTGCATCCAACTGCTTCTTTTCGGTTCGGGCATTTGGCTTGTATGAGAACTTCAGATACACGACCTTTCCTGTGGTCTGGTCATACAGATAACTGTATCTTGCCACATACACGACCTCGGGATGCGCATTCATTGCGGTTGTGACTACATTTGCAACATTTCGTGTGGTCAATCCCCAGCTCTTTACATTGAGTCTCGGTGAAAATTTCTCCACAGCGCCGACAATGGCACTCTCATATTTCTTTGAATTTGCCGCTGCCAGTGACGCTTCCGATGAATCCGATGCTTCATCTTCTATTATCTGTCCGCCAAATTGCAGGATACCTGAAGTATCGCCCTCCTGCTCAAGCAACTGACCATAGCTGCTTTGTGATGAGTCATACTGTTCCTGAGTATCTTCCGCAAATGCTGGTATTTTTCCGCCGTACAGCACACACGCAGCGATGACGCCCACCACAAATATCATCCTGATACGCCGCACAGCTTCTGTGAGTCTTACATCTTCATATTTCATTCTTTTTCTCCCTTATAATTACGCAGTAAGCATCTACCTTTTTATTCTCTTCTGCGGTGACGCTGCACTGTATGTCTTATTATTCACTGCCTTCACAATGTAATAATAAGTCTGACCTTTCTTTGCCGTTTTGTCTGTCCAACTGAGAGTTTTCGCTGTTACAGTCTTGACTGCCCTGTATTTGCCTGTTGGTGTCTTTCTATACACAATGTATTTTTTTGCACCGGCAGACTTTTTCCAGGAAAGTTTCACTCCCTGTGCTGACTTCCTGACCGTGACAACCGGAGCCTTGATGTAGAGAATACTTGCCTCTGTATATCCACTGAGTACATTTCCATTATATGCCTTTACACAGTAGTAATACCTGTTTCCTGACTTGACTGTCTTGTCTACATAGCTTGTCGTTCCCGACTTGACTGTCTTTATACATACATATCTTCCCTTGGCGGTTCTCCTGTATATCTTGTAGCCTGACGCCCCGGCAGATCTGTTCCAGGTAAGTTTTACCGCTGAGGTCTGCTGTGCGGCCTTTACTGTTACCTTTGTGAGCTTCAGCTTTGCAATTGTGACCTGCTTTTCTGCGCCACATGTCTTGCACGTATATTTCCTGACTCCTGTAGCTGTATATGTAGCTTTCTTAGTAACCGTTCCATTATCCCATGCATGGGTCGTACATGCAAGCTTGGCTATAGTCTCGGTCTTTGTCTCGCCACAGTTTGTACAGGTGTACTTTCTTGTTCCCTCTGTCTTGTATGTTGGCTGTTTTGTCACTACTCCGGCATTCCATGCATGATCTGTACATACAAGCTTAGCTATAGTCTCGGTCTTTGTCTCGCCGCAGTTCTCACATGTATATTTCTTTGTACCTGTGTTTGTATACGTAGGTGCTGTTACAATTACTCCGGCATCCCATGCATGATTTGTACATACAAGCTTGGCTATAGTCTCGGTCTTTGTCTCACCGCAGTTTGTACAGGTATACTTCTTGGTTCCTGTACTTGTGTAGGTCGGCTCCTTTGTCACCACTCCAGCATCCCACTTGTGGCTCATGCACATCTCGAATGTATACTCGGCATACTCCTTGTTATACTTGCTTGAATTGCTTGAATCCTTAGTTTTCTTTATATTAGGAGAATCTGTAATAAAATACACCAGCTTACCATACTGTTCTCCAAACGCATATAAATTATTTCCTGTTGAACTATTATACTGTGTTCGTATATTTATAAGCTCTGTAGGAGTTACATTTGTCGATGTAACATCTATCTTGTTCAAGCTATCCGGAGTCGTAAAATATAAATTATCACCTCGGAGATATATTGAACTGTAAACACCGGGATAATACCCACCACTCGGAGTTGTCCATTTTGCAGTGCCCGAATACAAAACCTTGTTTATGTTAGTCGAATACTGGTACTTATTTATGTTAAATGATGTTTTCGAACTGCCCTCACTTATGCTGTACCAATAACCGTCTTTATAAAAAATAACTTTCGCAATACCATTCCAGAACTTACCACTCTCATAAGTAGTGTCCACCGCTGTCGTATATGTATCTCCCCACTGTGCGCTGACAACCATATCCGTTCTGTCCTTAGTGTGGTTGGTTAGCGTATTCTTATTCATTGTATCAAAGCTGACAAGGAAATAATCATGATATGATCTTCCAGGCATATCCCACACCGGATCGTCCCAGGTTGCATCTATGTGATACCATTTTCCATGTATCTTAACTATGTTCCACGCGTGATTGATATTTTCACTTGATGCGACTGCACATGAAAGGCCAGCCTCTCTTAGCAGATAAAACATAGTCTCAGCATATCCCTGACACACACAACTATGTTTAACCAAAGCTCCATACATATCATACCCGTGATTTGCAGCGATTGTTCCATTGAAATAATCCTCATATGCATATGCAACTGTGGATGTAAGGTACTCATGATATGCAAGTACTATCTCTTCATCGGTCATTCCACTGATATCTATCTTGCTCTTGACTTCCTGAAGTGCAGCATCAAGCTCCTGCTGCTCCTCCTTTGCATTTGTCAAATACGCAAATTCTATTTGGGTGATCGTGGAGCCAGAAGTCCAATATCTATAGCCTCCCGACAGACTGATAAACTCAGGATGAGAATTAATAATAGATCTTACTGCCCCGTTATCAATATCATCGCTCGTAAGACCAAGTCCCGATACATCTATATTCGTCTGCCACGCCTTGATTCCTTCAACAATAAGTTTCTCAAGTGCTGTTGCATCATATGTAGATGCCAGTGAAGCCGCACCATCCTGCTGCTCAACGACAACGCCAAGTCCGCCTTTCTGCAAAGTGTCGTCCAGATCATCATACCCTACCGTAACCTGACTCTCATCTGAACTTACCCGTGTCTGATCAGATGCATATGCTTCCACTTTGCCGCCTGTCAATAGCACAACAGCCGCCGAAAATGCCAGGGCACCGATACAGATTTTTCTGCTCAGCCCCCTTAACCACCCAGACCTTATACTGCCTGCCACCGCTCTATATGATTCCCTCTTTTTTATCATAAAACTCCTCCTTAAACGATACGCTCCAACCTTATATTTCCGTTCATCCCTCAATACTTTTATTATATAGTTTTTTGACACTGTTCGATAGCTTTTTACCTCACTTTTGTACATCTTGTAGAAATTGACAAATTGCGCAACTTTGAGCAATTCATGATATCTTAATCACAAGCAATTATATCTCTTATTTCAAGCCGTTTTTCTTAATTATATACAATATTGTCCTGATGAATGGCAGTGTATATATTTTGTGTGTTTTGCACAAATTAAAATGTATTGTCAAATTACAATTGAATTATTTGTCTATTTGTGCTACCTTTAAATAGTAAGTTGTGCAACCGCTTGCGCATATATTTTAAACTTAGAACAGTTAATATAGAGTACATTACCTTTTATTTACAGGAGGATGACAGATAGATGAACAAAAACAAGCTTTTCCCACAGATAAATGGAATACTACACGGCGGTGATTACAATGCTGAACAATGGCTGGACCGCCCTGATATCCTGGCTAAGGATATCGAGCTGATGAAGGAGGCAGGAATGACTTCCGCTACTCTTGGGGTTTTCTCATGGTCAGCATACGAACCTGTTGAGGGCGAATACCATTTTGACTGGCTGAAGGATGTTATGGACAACCTGTATAATGCAGGCATTTACACCGTTCTTGCCACGCCATCGGGCGGCAAACCGGCATGGATGGCACAGAAGTATCCTGAGATCAGGCGTGTGGATTCCTATGATGTCCGGGAACACCAGGGTGTACGTGAGAACCACTGCATGAGCTCACCTGTATACAGAGAAAAAGTTGACAATATCATCCGTCAGCTCCACGCCCATGTGGGAAACCATCCGGGACTCATCATGTGGCATGTGTCAAATGAGCTTGGTGGCGAGTGCTACTGCCGTCTCTGTGTGAAAAGATTTCAGAATTACCTCGCAGAGAAGTTCGACCACGACATAAACAAGCTGAACAAAGCATGGTGGACCACCTTCTGGAGTCACTCATACAACAGCTTCTCACAGATTGAGCCGCCATACAAAAATGGTGATTTCAGTATCATGGGGCTGAACCTCGAATGGAAGAGATTTACCACATGGAACATGAACGATTACATGAAATCAGAGATAACGCTCCTCCGTGAACTCACCCCTGAAATACCGATAACTACCAACTTTATGCAGCTCTATGACGGTCTCGACTACAGACCGATGGCAAAGGAGCTGGATGTGATCTCATGGGATTCATACCCTAGATTCCACAATGACTACGAGAGTCTTGCGGATGTCATGGGCCAGAATACATTTGACCACGCGGTTATGAGATCCATGAAGAAGGACAAACCTTTCATGCTTATGGAGAGTGCTCCGGGGCTTGTAAACTGGCATCCATACAACAAGCTGAAGAGACCTGGCATACACAGACTGTTCTCATACAACGCAATCGCCTGCGGTTCTGATACAGTCCAGTATTTCCAGTGGAGAAAGGGCAGAGGCTCATTTGAACAGTATCACGGTGCCGTTGTTGACCATCTCGGAACAAATGACACCAGAATATTCAAGGAGGTTGCCGCCCTCGGCGCAGAGCTTGATGGGCTCTCCGAGATAACCGGCACACTCATCAGATCAAAGGTTGCACTGCTGTTCGACTGGGACAATATGTGGGCCATAGATGATGTCAAGGCTCTGGGGCAGGAATCAAAAAAATATCCTGAGACCTGTATGTCTGTATACAAAGAGCTGACAAAGCGCGGCGTTGACGTGGACGTCATTGCATCCGATGAACCTCTCGACGATTACGATGTGGTTGTTGCACCTATGCTCTACATGCTGAGAGATGGCGCAGCCGAGTCTCTTGCCGCATTTGTAAAGAGGGGCGGACAGCTTCTATCCACTTACTTTACGGGCTATGTAGACAAGGATCAGCTCTGTATACTCGGTGGATTCCCGGGAAATGGACTTGCAGATGTATTTGGAATCATCAGTGAAGAGATAGACACCCTGTATCCATCTGACAGAAACAGCGTGAGCTTCACAGATGGCAGTTCATGCGAACTCCGTGACTATGCTGAGATCCTGAGAGTCGGAACGGCGGATGTACTTGGAACCTACGATTCTGATTTCTACGCCGGAAATGCAGCAGTGACAGTGAACAGCTACGGCGAGGGCAAGGCCTACTACGTGGCTGCAAGAATAGATTACAGTAAACTCGGTGAGATCATGGAGCAGATGCTGGCAGATGCCGGAATAGCAACCAAATGTCTGCCTGACGGAGTTCAATATCACCGCAGATACGCAGATGACGAAACCTCATATGGTTTCTACCTGAATAATACCGATGAACCTCAGTCCATATCCGATGTTCATGGAACCAATATTCAGACTCAGAATGTAGTTGATGGAGAGCTTGAGTTAACCCCGCTCGGAGTCGCCATCATCAAAGAAAAACAATTAATATAATTATGGTAATGACTTATCTTCCTGTCTTACCCTACAGGAAAATATAGTTTTTATATTTTGCAGTCTGCCTGTTGCTAAAGCCGTACCTCCCTCCTGGATAATATCTGAAATTTATCCTTTGCGGTCATACACGCCAGGCGGAACATATACCTTAAAACCTTTTTAAAAGGCGGTGATACCTTAGTATGGTGTATCACCGCCTCGTGTTTTTTGTACCTTTACTTATATCTGTCACAAATGCGTTATATCATTCTGAGTATCGAGTGATCGCATCCGGCGCCCATCATTAGTTGTCGAGATGCTCCAGCTTATCCTCTATCGCCTTGATAACGATCTTGAGGGCTTTTATTCTGGCATACTTCTTGTCATTTGACTCCAATATGTGCCATGGCGCAAAGCTGGTGTTGGTCTTTTCCAGCATCTCATCCACCGCAGTCTCATAGTCATCCCATTTGTCACGGTTGCGCCAGTCCTCATCTGTGATCTTCCAGCGTTTCTCAGGTGTGTTCTGTCTGAGTGTGAATCTCTCAAGCTGTGTATCCTTGTCGATCTGAACCCAGAATTTGATGACGATTGCACCCCAGTCGTGGAGTTCCTTCTCGAATTCATTTATCTCGTTGTACGCTCTCTGCCAGTCATTTTCCGAACAGAAGCCCTCAAGTCTCTCAACCATGACTCTGCCATACCATGTTCTGTCAAATATCGCCACATGTCCTGACTTAGGAAGTCTTGTCCAGAATCGCCACAGAAAATGCCTTGCTTTCTCATGCGGCTCAGGACTTGCTATAGGATTTACCACATAACCTCTCGCATCAAGTGCCTCCGCTATCCTCTTGATATTTCCACCTTTGCCTGCCGCATCCCAACCTTCGTAGCCTATGATAACAGGTATCCTCTTCTGGTAAAGCTCATTGTGCAGTCTGCCGAGTTTCTTCTGCAGCTTGTCAAGTTCCTCCTTGTACTCCTCATCCGTCAGTTTCTTGTCGAGAGACACCTCGGAAAGTTTCGGGATCTTCTTGAGCGCAAATGTATTCTGCAGTATAGGTACAGCATGCCCCTGATTGAGCAGCGCAGTATCTATTCCCTGATTGATGATATCGAGTATCTGAAGTTCTGCCCATTTTCTCTCCTTTGCATCTATCATGTACCACGGTGCATTTGACAGATTGGTGTCATACATAAAGCTGTCAAATGCCTCAAGATACTCGTCATACTTTTTGTTCTGCTTCAGATCATGCTTAGACACTCTCCAGCTTGTAGTATCATCTTCAAGAAGTGTTTCAAGCCTCTTCTTCTGCTCATGCTTGTCTATCTGGAAGAAAAATTTCATGACCAGATATCCGTTGTCCGCCAGAGTCCTCTCAAATCTCTTGGTGCTGTCAACTCTCTTCCGGTATTCCTTGTCTGACAATTCTCCAGACATCTTGCCACCTACTATGTCCCTCATCCATCCACCATCCAGAAATACAAACTCCCCCTGTTCCGGTATTCTCGTAAAATACTTGTACAGGAATGGTCTGCGTTTTTCCTCATCTGTGGAATACTTCACTGACTCAACGTTGAAAAATCTCGGATCCATATTCTTTATGATCCTTCCCACAAGACTTCCCTTACCTGCGGCTCCCCAGCCCTCAAATATGACAAATACAGGTATCTTACCTTCCTTTACCTTGATCTGATTGCGTGTCAGATTCTCTCTGGCAATCTTTAACCGAGTGTCTATCTCCTCATCCGATGGACGCTCCGGCTTGTTCCAGTCCTTTAACATGTAACCCACTGCTCCTTTCACATTGTCTCTTCATTTGTTTTTATGAATAATATACCCCGATTTACAGAAACTAATGCCGCTTCGCATTTACTAATACAAATGCCGCTTCGCGTCGCGCATTTTTCTTCTTGCGATATCATTATACTACTTTCTTTTGAGTTGATACATCTGAAAAAACATTAAGATGTGTAAGGGAAAGCATATTGCAGAGTTAGAACTCATATGCTATAATGTCGGCAGACAAAGATACTAATATTTTCAAGATGTACTAACCCATAGTACAACAAAAACCCCAGTAGCGCCTACTACTGGGGTTTTCTCCGTCTTTCAAAGGCGACGTACTCCTTGGGCTGATTGCCAGCTACCTGTCTCTGTCCAACCACTTGCAGATATAGTATGCTACTATACTAGCCACAACAGAAATTCCGAAAGATACTAATAAACTCAACAAGACATACGCCCCCTTTCCTAGCCTATCTAGGGGTGGCAACATCTGTATTGTGACATATTATCTTTTTCTTTTCAATGGGTTTACATAACTATACAAAATGTATAGTTTTATACATTACTACATATAAAATCCCCGGCAGCATACTGACATGTGTCCTGGATTTCAGGTACATATCAAAGGCCACCGGGGCTTAATTATCACTATAATTCTCTATATTATGACAGCTCCAGATCAGGCTTGCCATACTCAGCAAGCTTCACATCATATGCCTTGCGCATAGCTGCCTCAAATGGTATCTCTTTCATAGGAGCATCCAGTTTTTCCAACAGATAATGTACAAAATCAGGATTCTGAATGAGCAGTGGTCCATGAATGTATGTCGCAATTACTCTGTTCTTGCAGATTCCCTCATTCATGGTATCAGGATTGCTGCCCTGTCCGATCTCCACCTTGCAGAATGTCATATCATCAGGTATTCCGTAAGTGTGGGCAAATCGGCTTGTGTATCCGATGAGTATCATATCGTTGAACTTCGCCTTGATGAGCGTGTTGAAACGATTCGGAGTCTGGCGGACTGAGTACATGCCCGGAACAACGCCAAGTCCTGTAACTCTGGTTCCATCCTCTCTCTTGATATAATCACCAAGGAGTTCCATGGAATTGCCAACCAGAAGGAAAAGCGCCTTTCCATCCTTCATGCATGCTGCGATCTCGTCCTTGTACTGCATCAGTCTGTCAAGCACGAGCTCCTGGCTCTTCTCGCTCATGGAACACATATACACCATGTCTATATTCTCTTTGAGGAAGAGTGGCTTCTCATTAAGTCCTGTTGTCACAAATTCCGCACCCGGCAGACATTTCTGCAGGTACATTGTATTTCCTTTGTCACCGTAGAGTGTACATATTTCCGGATATAAAATCTCAATCTTCATTATTTGTCACCCTCCAGTCTCTTGATTATCTTCTTCTTCATCTCACATGACATTCCGTAATTCTCACAGTCGTACAGGATGTATATTCTGTCAACACCATCTATAGTCACATCATCTGCCGCAGCGACCTCGCTGAGATTTGTGAGTATCTTCTCCTCAGGGATACCAGCCAGTAAGCATCTCACCTTGTGGTCGTAGCATCTAGGTCCTGTGCAGATGACCTGTACAACATCATCCCTGTTGAACTGCTCATACTCCAGATCGTATATCCAGCCTGAGAACTCTATACTCTTCTGTCTGTCCTCAAGATCGTCCATCGCAAGGAGGATAGCCTTCTTGCCCTCCTCATTTGCCACATACTCAAATGTTCTGGATGAAGAAACCGCACTCTGTCCCTTTGAGAGCGCCTGGATTACTGTAACACCATTCACTGTGGTCTCGTTGTGGCGGGAATCCGGTATATGGATCTGACCCATGAGTTCCTTGATTCTCTCAGCCGAGAGACCGATTTCGCGCAGTGCCGAGATAACTGTAACTTCATTATATATATTGAAGAGAGCTGTATGGATCAGCGGATAAACTGTCTTCTTGTCTCCCTCCTGTATAGTAATTGTCATCTTCTCTCTGTCTATGTCGGTTGCCAGATACTTCTTGTCTGGTGAGTGAAGTCCACACTTCGGGCATACCACATCGCCGATGTGATGATATCTGAGGTAATTGTACTTCAGCTTCTCGCCGCAGTTAGGGCAGATCTGGTAATCCGCGATAAGGTTGTATGGCTCGGTCTTGTCATCAGGCTGCTTGCCGATTCCATAGAACACTCTGTAGCTGTCTTTCTTCAACATGCTTGAGCAAAGCTCGTCCGCATTCAGGATAACCTTTGCCGAATCAGGGCAGTAGGTATCTATGACACTGAAAATATAGTCAGGGTGAGCATTTCTCTTGAGTGAATCTCTGAAAAGTCCTGTTACAACAAGATAATCCGGCTTCACATATGGAAGTATCAGCCTTGAAGCACGCTCGTCCACCTCAAATACAGTGGCATCCACTCTGACCTTTCCCGTAAATGTAAGGCTGTTGATGACATTTGTCGTACAGCCAGGGACGATATTGGAACCTGTTCTGTTGCTGACAACTCTTCTTCCATCCTTCTCCAGAACATCAGTTATCAGGTTACTACAGGTGGTCTTACCATTTGTTCCTGTGACACATATCGTAAGCGGTGCCTTGGGCGCCTGTGCCAGGAAATCCGGACATATCTTCAGGGCGATAACTCCAGGTGTATGCGTACCGTTCCTACCCAGGAGCTGGATGAGTCCCTTGCTCAGTTTGGCGGCTGCGAGAGCCACATGAAATCTAAAAGATGACATAGCTATTCATTCTCCTTATATATACAAATAAAACTCATGTAATTCTACAACCTTTGACAGATGTTGTCAATTATACCAGCACATAACAAGACTATGATTTCGCCTCTTTCCAGTGTTTCCTGTAATTTATCCTGCGATATGAATTCGGAGTCGCTCCATATTTTGTCTTGAAGCATTTTGCAAAATAGCTTCCGCTGGCAAATGCCAGATACTGCGATATCTCCGTACAGGAAAAATCTGAATACAGGAGCATATTTCTGGCAGTCTGAAGCTTCTTCTCCATGATGTAATCTGAGATTGTCTGACCGACCTCCTTATGAAATAGTTTGCTCAGATAAGAGCGTTCCACTCCCACAAATTCTGCCACTTCCCGCACATCTATCCGCTCATGCAAATGGTCATATACGTAATCCATAGCCTTGACACAGTGTGGCGATATGACTGTTTTCTTCTTCACCCGGCGCATCCTTTTGGCATAATCCATGATTATCTGATTATGTATCTCTATGACCTGCTGCGTGGTCTGTGCTTTGTCCAGCTTATTAATATAGAAGTCACTGAGATTGTAGCTTTCCATCTCCTCCATGCCCTCTTCTATGCAAAATCTGGATATCATCGCCACAAGCACGATCTCGTGATATCTTCTGTTTCGGACTTTATCCTCCGACAATATTCCCCTGGCTGCCAGAACCTCGGCATCCTCCTCTCCTGCGAGGAGCATACCCGACAGTGCCTTCACATTGCCACTGCTGACAAGCTGATAGAAGTCAAGTTCACTGTCGTATGTCGGGTGCGCCAGTCCGTATTCTCTCTGTACAAACTGCTGTTTTACGATCTCGTTCGATATATTCATGGTCCATCCTCCTTTCTATTATATTACTATAGCATAATTATTATATTAATGACACATTTGTTGTATTTGCATAAAGCTGCAAATGCTACTATAAAGTCACAGAAAACGAAACTGATAAGCACTCCCGAACGGCAAATGAGTGCAATATATATTTTATTATTTCACAGGAGGTTAAAGATTATGAGAACTTTAGACGGATTCAAAAAAGGCGTAAACTTAGGTGGATGGCTTTCACAGGGACCACTTGACAAGGAGCATCTTGACACATTTATCACAGAAAAAGATATTGCAAGAATAGCATCATGGGGACTTGACCATGTTCGTCTTCCTATCGATTACGATAATTTTGAAAACGAGGACGGAAGTGATAAGGAATACGGCTACGCTTACATCGATTCATGCATTGAGTGGTGCCGGAAGTACAAACTCAACATGGTCCTTGACCTGCACAAGACATATGGATATATATTTGACGATGAGGCTCATCTTCTTGAATTCTTCCATGAGAAGCCTCTTCAGGAGAGATTCTACGGAATGTGGAGAAAGCTCATAGACAGATATGCAAAGGATGCAGACATAATGATGTTCGAGCCGCTGAACGAGGTCGTAAGTCCGACCGTTGTAAACGAGTGGAACGAAATCTCAAGCAAATGCATCGAGATCATCCGTGCGAAAGCACCTACTGCCAAGATCCTGCTCGGTGGGGTTGGCTACAATGCTGTTACATCTATAAAACTTCTCCCTCATCACAACGATGAGAACATAGTTTACAATTTCCACTGTTACGAGCCAATGGTATTTACCCACCAGTCTGCTTACTGGGTAACAGGTATGCCTTCAGATTTCCATATCGAATATCCGGGGGATTTCAATGACTACATGGAGAAATCCCGCCAGATCGAAGGGTGTATGCATGGGGCCATCACCGAGAGTAGCCTTGGACTTAATTCCATCGGACCTGATTTGTTCGAAAAAATGTTTCTCGACGGCATCAAGGCTGTTGAAGAAAGAGACGGATTTATGTACTGCGGCGAATATGGTGTTATAGATCAGGCACCACTTGACGGAACTCTGAACTGGTACAAAGATATCCATTCTGTATTTGAAAAGTACGGAATAGGCCGCGCCGCATGGAACTACAAAGAAAAAGACTATGGTCTTGAAGGCGAACACTACGCTCCTATCATCGATGAGCTTGTCAAATATATGTAACGTGATTTAATTTACGATAAAACCTTCCATTTTTATAAACGGAGCCGGTTCTCACTCATAGAGAACCGGCTTTTTGTTAATTTTATCCACGATGTACCGCACCCGCCCTTGTGAGGAGCACCACGGTCTCTACCCCGCGGGTGAGTGGGAACATGTCCACAGGGGTCATCTTGATTACCTGATAGCCGTGCTTTGTCATATATTTCAGATCCCGGGCAAGACTCTCCGGTCCGCAGGATATATACACAACCCTTTTGGGTCCAAGTGTGATGACCGATGACATGAACTCCTCTGTACTTCCAGATCTCGGAGGATCCATGAATACCACATCTATGCTGTCACCCTCCTCAGCGACATCGACCATAAATCTGCCGGCGTCGTTGCTGTAAATATCAACATTCTGTATCTTGTTCATCTTCACATTCACCCGGGCATCGTGCACAGCGGCTTCATTCAACTCCACGCCTATGACCTTCTTTTCACGGTCGCTTGCAGCTATGCCTATGGTTCCTATACCGCAGTAGGCATCGATCACGGTCTCCTTATTCTTGAGATCCGCGTACTTGATGGCTTTGCCATAGAGGACCTCCGTCTGCTCCGGATTCACCTGATAGAAACTGCCCGGTGATATACGGAAACGCTTTCCGCACATAATATCCTCTATATGCCCCTTGCCGTAAATGACCTGGTTCCTGTCGCCGATGACCATGCTGGTGTCCTTCATGTTGATATTCTGAACAACCGTTGTAATCTCCGGATGAGCCGTCACAAGTGCCTTTGCGAGATTCTTCTTGGACGGAAATACCGGCGACGCTGTGACTATGATCACCATGATCTGCCCGGTCTTTCTTCCAACTCTTATCTGCAAATGCCTGATAAGTCCGGTTCCTGTATCCTCGTTGTATATCTGCAGCTTGAACGACTTTATCAGTCCGGCAAATGTTCTGATGATAGCCGCAGCCTTCTCATCCTCCACATAACAGTTCTCGACTGGAAGTATATTGTGTGTTCCCTCCTCGTACACCCCGGAAATTATTTCTCCGCTCTTCATTCTCCTGAATGCCGCAGTGACCTTATTCCTGTAGTGATACGGATTCTCCATGCCTATTATCTTGTCCACAGGACCAAATACGCTGAGCAGGTCATCTATATACTTCTGTTTCTCGGCAAGCTGCTGCTCATATGGCATATCCACATACTGACAGCCACCGCACAGGTGGGATATAGGGCATTTGCTGTTCGGGTGGGGCTTATACTGTGATGAGTGTGCCTACAACGGCGATGATCAGCACCATAATCACGGTCAGTTGGTCTGTAAACAGGTTGTAGGGCTGTACGGCAGGCTTATAGCCTCCCAGTTCATACACAAAGGTCAGCACGGTTTGCACAATGGACAGCACCGCCACATAGTAGCGCCGGTACTTGATGCTAAGGACGGTGATCAGCACCGCAAAGCCGGCCTCCAGCGCCAGCATGGTATGGTCAATGATCCCGCCGCTCTGTAAAAAGCGCAGCTGCAAATTCTCCCCCGAGAAGAAACACACGGCAAAGGCCACGGCGCTGATCATCAGCACGCCGGCGCTGCCATAGACGATAAGCCGGCGCATACGGTCGCTGCCGCACAGTGCCAGCAACAGGGCGCTGACAAAGGGCAGAAGCACCAGGATTGCCAGCAAAATCTGCATCTGTTCCATGGTGTTCGTCTTTCTCCTTGCATAAGTTATAATATTATAATTATAATATTAACACGAACGAAAGCACCGGTCAATAAGGAAAAAATATTGGACGACGAATCGGCAATTTTGTCTGGCTTTTGACGCCAAAAAACACCAATGGTAAAATGCACAAGAAAAGGCAAAAAAAGAGTGACAATTTAGTTACAAATTTCTGTTGCCTTTTTGTGTCGGGTGCTATATAATCAACTTGATTATAAGAGAGGAGGTTGTCTGGTTATGGCAAACAAAGTGCGCGTGACGGCACTGTTTTTGGTCTTGGCAATTTTAATCGCAACCTTTGGCGCCGTGTCTGTGGTTCAGGCCAAGACGGTGGGGGATGTGGAGAAGCTGGAGATCATCGAAGAAGGCCAGCAGACGGACTGCACCCTGCGTTGGCACCGGGTCAAGGGCGCCGACGGGTATCAAATTTTTCAATCCGTAAGCGATAAAAAGGCCTTTGATAAAGTTAAGACGGTGGAGGGCAAAAAGAACACACGTGTGCAGCTGACGGATTTAACGCCGGCCACTGTGTACCGCTACAAGGTGCGGGCATATAAGATTTACAGAGACCAGGAATATACCGGCGATTTCAGCCCGGAGATGACGGCATACACTTTGCCCGGTGCACCTAAGGTGGAGGCGTCCTCCCTGTCGGAGGGGTCTATGAACCTGCGCTGGTCTACGGATACCGGAGCAGCGGGCTATCAGCTGCAGTATGCAAAGGATAAGGACTTCAGCGCGGATGGTGCGCAGACCATGGACTTTAAGGCCGGTCAAAACAGTGCAGTGCTGGAGAAGCTGACGGAGAAGACCACCTACTATGTGCGTATGCGCGGCAGCATGGCTGTGGGCAGCAGCACCAAGTACGGCCCCTGGAGCGAGGTTAAGAGCATACAGATCGCGGAGACGGTGAAACTGCCTGCGAATATTGATAAGGACAAGCCGATGGTGGCCTTGACCTTTGATGACGGCCCGGCCTTTGACGGTTCCACCGGCCGCATTTTAGATGTGTTGGAGAAGTACGGTGCCCGCGCCACCTTCTTTATGGTGGGTACGCGAATCAATGACAACACCAAGAAGTACTTGAAGCGAGAGTTGGAGCTTGGCTGTGAGCTGGGCAACCACACCTACAATCACGATCACTACGGCAAGGCGGTGACGGAGGCGGATGTGGTTAAGTGCTCAGATGCCGTGTATAAGGCCTGCGGCAAGCGGCCCACGGCATTCCGCTGCCCCGGCGGCAATATGAGCAGTGTCATGCAGAATACTGCCAAAAAAGAGGGCATGATCATTGCCTACTGGTCGGTAGATACGGAGGACTGGAAATCAAGGAATCCGGCGCAAATTATCAGTCGGGCAGAGCACGGTGCCTATGACGGCAGCATTATCCTGATGCACGATATTTACGGCTCCACCGCAGACGCGGTAGAGAAAATTGTACCGGCGTTGGTGAAAAAGGGCTATCAAATTGTGACGGTGTCTGAGATGATCCAGGCCAAAACCGGCAAGGCACCGCAAGCCGGTCAGCAATATATCGACTACAAGACCATTAACAACGATACCCACTGATGATGCACTTTATAACAAAAGCGAAACAAACGGAAAAAGACCTGCGCACCCGCTTTGCAGACGATAAGTTTGCCGAGTGGGAGGCGCAGGTCATTGACGCTTTGGATGTGGATTTTTCTCTGGTGCGCCGAGAGGGGCACACAATGGAAGAATTTGAGCAGCAGCTGAAAGCGCCGTTTTTGGAGCACAAAGAAAAGATTTTCTACCGCGGCGAGCGGGTGGACGATCGTGCCCGACCGCTGATCCCCACCATTTTTCGCAACCGGCAGGCCCTGTTTGATAATGGGGATGCGGTGGCCAAGGTGACGGCGGATTTTGTGTATGACTTTTACAGCCGGGACGGCAGCTATATGCACCTGTATGAGAAGGTGATGGATCCGCATCCGCGGCAAAATCTGTATCGGCTGTTTGCTTTTTCCCAGCATTATCTGGATGTGTCGCCCTTTGTGGATTTTACCAAGAGCCTGTATGTTTCTCTGTCTTTTGCGCTGAAGAACCGGCAGGTCTATCCGGCGCCGTTGGCGCTTTATACGGTAAAAATTCGGGACGAAGGGGATTATACCGAGTCCTTAGCTACGGCTAATGCCTGGCTGGAGGATTACAAGGTGTATGTATTCCGCCGTCGGGAGGATTACATTAAGAGCCTGATGCAAAGCGGCGCCGCCGGGCTGCGCCAAATGCTGCGGCAAATGGAGCGGGAGCGTCAGGATATGGCTTTAATGGGCAACGCGCCCAGCGCCAAGCTGATCGGTATTCCAACCAATGATCTGATGCGCTACCAGCAGGGTGTGTTTTTGCTGCTGACGGATTTTTCCCTAATGTTCAACGGCTATCCCACCAAGAATATTCGGGAGGATTTTGAAGTTACCAAGTGGATCCTGGACGCCGAGATCTGCCCGGCATTGCTGCAAATGATCGAGCGGGAGGCTCCCTGGTATAATTACGACTGCCTGTTGGATGTGAAAACCGGATTTGAAAAGGCCGCCAAATTTGATTTGTAATAGAATTTGTAAATGTAAAAAGGACCGTACAGTGTACGGTCCTTTGGTTTTATATTGCGTGTATTTCCATCAGCCACCCGGCTTTTATCTTTTACTTATGCACCAGGATCTTGCGGTACAGGGCTTCCACATCCTCTACCGTCAGCTTGGTGGGGTTGTTGCCCAGTCGGTTGATGTCCACCTTTTTGGCAAAGACGGCGCATTGGTCCGGCGTGGCAGTGGGCGACTGCAATTCCATTCTCTCCAGAAGGGAACGGAAGATAGCGACACCGTCCGCACCGTTTTGACCGCCCATCAGAATACCGATTCGGTCAAAGCTATCCAGCACATAGTCCCGCCCCCGGGGATCGTTCACCCGGTCATTGTGGATGCGCATATAGTCCCAAATCTCTGCCAGCCCGGCGGCAACGGAATGACCGTGGCTGGTGTGGCAGTGCATGGTGATGTTGTAGCCCATGGCGTGGGCCGCCGTGGTGGAGGTAAAATCAATGGCACGCCCGGCGTTATAGGAGGCGCGGAGCATACCCGCATTGCCTGCCGGGGTGTTTGCCAAATAGCCGTCCAGGTGCTCAAAATACAGGCGAATGGCCTTTTGGGCATAGGTGCGGCTTTCCGGGGTACTGCGCACACTCCAATAGCTTTCTATGGCGTGGCACAGGGCGTCCAGACAGGTGCACTTGCGTTGGTAGTCCGGTACCGTCTGCAAAAAGCAGGGATCCAGCAGCACATAGCCGGGCAGAAAGCCGGGGTGGCTGACAGAGTGCTTCTCGTCCTCGTTTACATAAAAGATAGAGTACCGAGTGGCCTCACTGCCGGTGCCGCTGGTGGTGGGAATGGCTAAAAAAGGAATGTCGTTGTCCCGCAGTTCGGTATCGTAGCCCACCACGCCCGGGTTGGTGATCAGCAGCTTGATCATTTTGGCGCTGTCCAGGGGCGAACCGCCGCCGGCGCCGATGATAAAGTCGCAGCCTTCTTTGCGGTATAATTCGGCTGCCGCCACCATATCCTCGTAGCGGGGATTGGGGCGCACCGTGTCCCATACTGTCAGATGGCAGTGCGCTTGCAGGTAGGAAGGATAGTGTCAATGATCGCACCCTCGAATGTGGCAACGCCGCTTTCATCCATTTCAAAGCCGTAATTTACGGTCTTGTTGTTTACCTCATCTTTGACAACCAGTGCAGCGCCTTTTTCGGTGATAACGGTGTTGCCCATCAGCGCACCGATGCGCACACGCATTGCGATCTCACGCTCTGTGCGGTTATGATATGCCAGC
>ERZ779762.651-NODE-651-length-22067-cov-2.644194_pt1 | contig 22067 bp, 27 predicted proteins | sample MGYA00511887_ERZ779762 | MGnify/ENA primary metagenome ERZ779762 (study PRJEB29588, sample SAMEA2163052) | human gut metagenome | biome: human gut; feature: human-associated habitat; material: faeces | place: Denmark | collected 2008/2010 ...
AACTATGAGTGCGACGCCATTGCGGCCTGCGTTATCGGCGGCGTGTCCTTCGTCGGCGGCACCGGCAAGATCAGCGGCGTTATCCTCGGCGTGTTCATGATGCAGCTGATCATCTCCGGCATGACCTTCCTGGGCATTTCCGGTAACATCACCTACATCATCAAAGGCGCGGTTATCCTCATCGCGTGCATTCTGGATATGCGCAAGTACATGACCCGCAAGTAAGATTTGCGAAACAACGAAAGCCTGTCGATTTATGATCGGCAGGTTTTTTTGAAAATGATCTCTTTCATTAAAACGAGAAAGAAGGATGAAATCGTGTTGCAACCTGAAAATGATTCTCGGCAGGAGGAAAAGAAGCCCCCCGTCCGCCACAACTGGGTGACGGATATCTATGACAAGATGAACATCTCCGTGCGCTCGCTGGATATTGCGCTGGTGGTGCTCTGCGCGATCGTTGTCTTCTGCTTTATTTACGGCGCGAATCACTAAGAGAGAATAATTCTCAAAAAATTTTCTAAAAACGCTTGACAACTATGCGATCTATGAATATAATGATGATACAGATTCTCACTAAGCGAGGCGATAAGCGATGAAAGCCAAAGTCAGCGCACAGGCGCAGCAAGTCTTAAACGTATTGGCTGCCAGGCGTTGTCACCTCACCGCAGACGAGATTCTGGAAAATCTGGAAGGTATCGGAACGGCGACCGTCTACCGCGCGCTGGATCATCTGACGGAAATGGGCCTGATTCGCAGGCTCTCCCTCGGCAGAAAGAGCGCGGTCTACGAATACATCCGCACCAATCACATGCATTTCGTCTGTGAGACGTGCGGCAGCGTCTTCGATATCGAGGCGGATTTCACAGGCATGGCGGCGGAAGCCGCGAAATGCTGCGGGCATCAGGTGACCTGGTGCGAGGTAACGGCTCACGGCGTCTGCAAGGATTGCCTGAGCAGGCAGAAGGCGTCAACCGACGAAGGCTGAGCGTTCAACGGTCTTCGACGGCTCAACAAAAACGACAAAAAACAGGAGGAAACGATTATGAAAAAGTGGATTTGCACGGTTTGCGGTTATGTTTGGGAAGGCGAGAACCCGCCGGAGAAGTGCCCGCAGTGCGGCGCAACCCTGTTCAAAAAGACAGGCCGTATGGGTAAGATCTACTGCGCTAAGGAGGGCTGCGGTTACGAGCGTCCCCTTGACGCGGACAACGCAAAGGATAAGAGCAATGACGGTTAAGGTTATCGGCGCGGGACTAGCGGGCTGCGAAGCGGCAGTACAGCTGGCACGGCGCGGGTTCGACGTGGAACTCCACGAGATGAAGCCGGAGAAGTATTCCCCGGCGCACCACTATGCCGGTTTTGCGGAACTGGTGTGCTCCAATTCGCTCAAGGCTGCAAGACCTGAGAGCGCCTGCGGGCTTCTCAAGGAGGAAATGCGCCGTTTTGGTTCCGTGATACTTGAAGCCGCTGACAAGACTGCAGTCCCTGCAGGCGGCGCGCTTGCCGTGGACCGCACGAAGTTCTCGGACGAGGTGACAAGGATAGTGCGCAGTTACCCCAATATACGGGTGGTCAGCGGGGAAGTCACTGAAATTCCGGAAAGAAACGCGGTGATATGCACAGGTCCGCTGACTTCTGACGAGCTTGCTGAGAAGATACGCGGTATATGCGGCGAGGGACTGAGTTTCTATGACGCGGCAGCGCCGATAGTTTCCGCGGAAAGCATAGATTTCAGCAAGGCGTTTTATCAGACCAGGTACGACAAGGGGGAGGCAGATTACGTCAACTGCCCGATGGACCGCGATGAATACCAGGCGTTTTACGACGCGCTGGTGACTGCTGAGAGCGCCCCTTTAAAGGAATTCGACCGACCCGAAGAGAGCGCCGGAATGAAGGTGTTTGAGGGCTGCATGCCGGTGGAAGTGCTGGCGAAACGCGGTTTCGAGAGCGTCCGCTACGGCTGCATGAAGCCCGTGGGACTCACCGACCCGCGCACGGGGAAGCGCCCCTACGCCGTTGTTCAGCTACGTAAGGAGAACAAGGACGGCACGATGTACAATCTCGTGGGCTTCCAGACGAACCTGAAATTCGGCGAGCAGAAGCGCGTCTTTTCGATGATACCGGGGCTGGAAAACGCGGAGTTCGTGCGTTACGGCGTAATGCACAGGAACACATTCCTTGACAGCCCGCGTCTGCTGGACAAGTGGTTCATGCTGCGCGGCTCGGATAACGTGTTCTTCGGTGGACAGATGACAGGCGTCGAGGGCTACGTTGAGAGCGCGGCTTCCGGAATTATCGCGGGCAGGGCGCTTGCGGACAGGCTTTCCGGCAGGCAGCCGACAGAACTGCCTAATACGACGATGCTGGGCGCGCTGTGCAATTACATCAGCGACCCGACGGTGGAGAACTTCCAGCCGATGGCAAGCAGCATGGGGATACTCCCCGGGTTGGACAGGGTGATAAAGGGCAAGCAGGAGCGCTATGCAGCGCTGGCACAGAGGGCGCTTTCCGACCTGGGCAAGGCTCTTTCTGATAGTGAGGATACATAATCATGAAGATAGTTATAGACGGTTTCGGCGGGGATAATTCCCCGGACGAAGTACTTAAAGGGGCAGCGCTTGCTGTAAAGGAACTGGGCATTGATATCGCGATAACCGGCGACGAAAAGGTTCTCATGGAGCGCATGAAGGAACTGAATATCTCCGACAGCCACATTGAACTTGTGCCGGCACAGGGCGTTATCACCACTGAGGACGCCCCCAAGTCCGTTATTAAGGAGAATGCGGGCACTTCCATGGGCAAGGCGCTGTATTACCTCGCGGACGGAAATGCGGACGCATTCATCAGCGCGGGCAGCACCGCCGCTATCGTAGTCGGTGGAACCATGGTGGAAAAGCGCATCAAGGGCGTAAAGAGGACTGCGCTCGTTCCGCTGATGCCTTGCTTTGGTGGAGGCAGGTACGCGGTCGTTGACGGCGGCGCAAATCTTGAGTGCCGTCCGGAAATGCTGCAGCAGTTCGCGGTACTCGGCAGCATTTTCATGGAAAAGACAATGGGCATCGAAAAGCCCCGCGTAGGTCTGCTGAACATCGGCACCGAAGAGGAAAAGGGAAGGGAACTCGAGCACGAAACGGTAAAGCTGCTGCGCGGAACTCCCTCGATAAATTTCATCGGATATGTAGAGGGCCGCGACGCGCCTGTAGGCGGCGTTGACGTGCTTGTGACCGACGGCTTCACCGGAAACGTGTTCCTCAAGGCATGCGAGGGCATGGGAATACTGATGAAGCAGTCGCTGAAGAACATGTTCTTTGCGAATCTCAAGACTAAGATAGGCGCGCTGTGCGTAAAGAAGCAGCTTGGCGACATCGCAAAGCAGCTTGATTACAAAACCATAGGCGGTTCACCGCTGCTGGGCACCGCAAAGCCTGTGTTCAAGGCGCACGGAAGCTCGGACGCGGTAGCTTTCCTGGGCGCGTTCAGGCAGGCGAAGATGTTCGTTGAGAAGAACGCGATAGATGAAATGACGAGCGCGATCGCCGCTCTCGGAGTAAAGGAAGAGGCTTGATATGTCGGAATTCAGTCAGCTTGAAAAGGCTATAGGCTATACATTTAAGGACAAATCATATCTCAGGGGCGCAATGACCCATTCCAGCTATTCCGGAGGAAAGAACAACGGCAGCAACGAACGTCTGGAATTCCTGGGCGACAGCGTGCTGCAGATAACGGTTTCGCTGTACCTCTACACGAATATGACGACCGTGCCGGAGGGCGGGCTGACAAAACTGCGCGCCTCCATCGTGTGCGAGAATTCTCTGTATAACTTCGCTAAGCGTATTTCCCTCGGGGATTACATCCTGCTGGGAAAGGGCGAGGAGATGACAGGCGGGCGCGAGCGCCGTTCCATTCTCGCGGACGCTTTTGAGGCGCTCATCGCTTCGATATTCCTTGATGGAGGAATGGACGAGGCGCAGAAGTTCATCATGAAATTCGTGCCGTCTATCGACGCGATAAAGAGCGGCAAGGTGAAGCTCGGCGACTACAAGACCATTCTGCAGGAGATAATCCAGCAGAACCCGGAAGAAAAGATCTCCTATCAGGTGACTGAGGAAGAGGGAGAGGCTCACCACAAGACCTTTAACGCTGAGGTAATGCTGAACGGGCAGAGCATCGGCGCAGGTTCCGGGCAGAGCAAAAAGGAAGCCGAGCAGGCTGCCGCTAAGGAAGCTATCGGGTTGATGGGCTATGAAACGGACTAACATTTCGGTTTTTATTCCGCACATTGGCTGCCCGCACAGGTGCAGTTTCTGCGACCAGAGGAGCATTTCCGGCGCGGCTCACGCCCCCACGGCTGAGGAAGTCGCAGCGCTGCTTGAAGAGCAGGCTCCGCATCTTGCCGAGCGCGGAATGCAGGCAGAGATCGCGTTTTTCGGGGGCAGCTTCACGGCAGTCCCGCGGGAATACATGATAAGCCTGCTGGAATGCGCGCATTCCGCAGTGCAGAAGCACCCGCAGGTCTACTGCGGGATACGCTGTTCCACACGGCCTGACTGTATTGACGACGAGATCATCGCGCTGCTGAAAAAGTACGGCATGACCACCGTGGAACTCGGCGCGCAGTCCATGTCGGACGAGGTGCTGCAGATGAACGAGCGGGGGCATTCCGCTGAGGACGTGCGCAGGGCTTCGCGGCTGATAAGGCAAAGCAGGATCTCGCTTGGTCTGCAGATGATGACCGGTCTTTACGGCGACACGGAGGAATTCGTGCGGCTCACCTGCCGGGAATTCATCGCGCTGCAGCCGGATACGGTGCGCGTATATCCGACGGTGATACTGAAGCACACGCGGCTTGGCAGGCTGTTTGAGAGCGGGGAATACCGCAGCTTCGGCTTTGAGCAGACCGTGGATCTGTGCGCGGAACTCCTGCGGGAATTCACCGCAGCCGGGATACGCGTGATACGCATGGGGCTGCATGCCTCACAGGAAGTTGAAAAAGAAATGCTGGGGGGAGTTTACCACCCGGCGTTCCGTGAAATAGTTGAGAGCAGGCTGTTTCTGAATGACATGAAACAGAAGCTTCTCGCTATGGAAAAGGGACATTATATGATATATACCGACAGCCGGAATATCAGCAGGGCTGTGGGACAGAAGCGCGGCAACATCGCGGCTCTTGCAGGGCTGGGATATGATGTTGAGGTGAAGCCGCTGGACGGGGCTTACATCGAGGTGCGCTGTTAAATTAGCGAGGTTTGTGAATGTTTTTTAAGTCACTGGAGATACATGGGTTCAAATCCTTTGCGGATAAGACCGTACTGAATTTCGACGCCCAGACCACGGCTGTTGTCGGCAGCAACGGCAACGGCAAGAGCAACATAAGCGACGCCCTGCGCTGGGTAATGGGAGAGCAGGGCGCAAAGACCCTGCGCGGTGAAAAGATGGAGGACGTTATCTTCCACGGCACCACCGACCGCAAGCCCATGGGCTTCGCAAAGGTCGCGCTATGCATAGACAACACCGACCGCGCGCTCGCAGTGGACGCCGACGAGGTGACTATCTCCCGCAAGCTTTACCGCAGCGGTGAGAGCGAGTACCTGATAAACGGCGCGAAGTCCAGGCTGAAGGACATTCAGGAGATGCTGCTGGGCACCGGTCTTGGCAGAGATGGCTATTCCATCATCGGGCAGGGCAGGGTCGCTGAGATAGTCAACGCAAGGGGAACCCAGCGCCGTGAGATCTTCGAGGAGGCTGCGGGAATTTCGCTGTTCCTGCACAAGAAGGCAGAGGCAGAAAAGGAACTCGAAAGCGCCGAGGAGAATATCCTCCGTCAGAAGGACATAATAAGGCTTGACGAGGAACGCCTGCCGGTGCTGAAAAGACAGTCCGAAAAGGCGGTGCTTGCCGCTGAACTCCTCGACCAGAAAAAGGAACTTGAAATTTCCGTCGGCGCGGCTCACTATGAGGAGCGCCGCAGCGCAATAAAGAAGCTGGACGACGACCTGCTGCTCAACCGCGCGGAGTGCGAGCATTACGACAAGGACGCGGAGAAATTACAGACCAGCATCGACGAAAGCACCGAGCAGAAGCAGCGCATTCAGGCAGAACTGGAGCGCTACCGCAGGAGCCGCGAGGCTGTGAACACCGAGATAGCCGAGAAGCGTTCGAGCATCCATGTGCTGGAAAACGACCTCATGCATAATGAGAACCGTCGCAGGGAACTGGCTGAGCAGATAGCGAACGCCGAGGAAAGCAGCCGCAGCTTCGATGAGGGAATAAAGGAATTCCAGCAGAAAATAGAGGACAAGCAGCAGGAACTGACGGCAATGGAGCAGCGCCGCGCTGAACTCCAGGCGAAGCTGACTGAAATAGCAGAGCAGAACGCCGAGAGCGACAAGGCGTATTCCGAACTGGACCAGAAGCTGGCGCAGGCTTATCGTGAGCGCAGCGAGGCAGATGTGAAGTCCGCGCAGGCTGAGCATTCCATGCAGGAAGCTGAGGAGCAGAAGCAGACGTTCATCAGCGACGCTGAGAACGCCGAAAGCAAGCTGCAGGAATACACCAACAGCCGCGAGAATGCACAGAAACAGCTTGCGGATATCGCGGAGCAGCGTTCCGTGAAGCAGAACAAGCTTGCAGGATACCAGCGGCTGGGCGAGGGCAAAATGCGCCGCATGAACGATGCCAAAGCCGAAGCCGACAGAGTCAGCGACGAACTTGACACCAAACAGAAGCGCTACAAGCTGCTGGAGGACGTTGAGAAGTCCATGGAGGGCTACACTCACAGCGTCAAGGAACTCATGAGGGCTTCGCAGCAGGGCAGAATGGGTGGTATCCACGGCACTGTTGCAGACGTCGTGAGCATGGACGACCGTTACGTCGCAGCGATAGAGACCGCCCTTGGAGCCGCGATGCAGAACATAATCGTTGACAACGAGGAAACCGCAAAGCGCTGCATTCGCTTTTTGAAAGAAACCAACGCCGGCCGTGCGACCATGCTTCCCATGACTGCGATGAAGGGGCGTTATCTCAACGAGCCGAGATTACAGTCGGAGCAGGGATTTGAGGGCATAGCAAGCGACCTTGTTGACTGCGGCGAGGATTATCAGAACATAATCCGCTACCTGCTGGGACTTACCGCGATAGTGGACGATATCGACACCGCGGCATTCCTGAGCAAGAAGTACGGCGCGAAGTTCCGTATAGTTACGCTTGATGGTCAGGTGGTCAACGCGGGTGGTTCCTTCACGGGAGGAAGCCGCAGCAGCGGCGCGGGTATTATTTCCCGCAAGCAGGAAAAGGACGCGCTTTATACCGAGGTCATTTCGCTGCGTAAATCACTGGCAGAAAAGACTGAGGCATTCCGGCAGTACCAGGCTGAGGCAGCGAAATTCTCCGTCGAGATAGAGGGCATCGAGGACGAACTGAAAGCGCTGGACACTCAGGAGATAAGCGCGCGTGCGGAGGCTTCAAAGTACGATATGCTCATCGAGCAGCTTTCGCGCCAGGGTGAGTCCGCAAGGCTGGCGCTGGAGCGTTTCGACCAGCAGATAGCGCAGTACAGAAAGCAGCTGGAGGAGAGCCGCAGCGTGGTTTCTCAGTGCGACAGCCGGATCGCAGAGCTGGAGGAACAGCAGAAGCAGTCCGGAAGCGAGAGGGAAACCGCAGCAGCGCATTTAAAGGAACTTTCAGACAGCCTTTCACAGCTGAACCTCGACAGGGTTTCCGCTGAAAAGGACATAGACGCATTCCGGGTCGAGATACGCACCCGCGAGGAAAACCGCAGGGCGCTGTTCCAGAGCAGCGACAGCTACAAGGAGACAGTCGCAGCGCTGGACGCGGACGACGACCGTATCCGTCTGGATATCGAGCGCGTGAAGAAAGAAATTGAACAGCACAGCGGTGAGCTTTCCGACAAGGAAGCCGACATCAGCAAATCCGTTGCCGAGATAGAGCGGCTGGAACTCGCAATAGGTCAGATGCACCGCGATATCAACGAGGCTGTGTCGAACAAGGAGCACTTCTCAAAGGAGATAGCAAGGCTTGAGGAGCGGCGCACCAACGAGGTCCGCGAGCAGGAGCGCATAGTTTCCATGCTGCTTGACAGCTACGAACTTACCGTGTCGATGGCGATGGAACAGGCAAAGCCCGTTGAAAATCTGCTGATGGCAGAGAACGACCTTGAAGCGCTCCGCAAGAAGATTTCTTCGCTGGGCAACATCAATATGGAGTCCATCGAGGAATACCGCACGGTTGCGGAGAGGTTCGAATTCCAGACCGCGCAGCTTGCGGATATCGAAAAGAGCAAAAAGGAACTCGAACGGCTGATATCAGATCTGACGGAGGATATCAAGACGCGCTTCCTGAACAGCTTTGAGGAAATAAACAAGAGCTTCAAGGAGATATTCGTCAGCATTTTCGGCGACGGCGCTCACGGTGAGCTTAAACTCACCGACCCCGAGGACGTGCTGAATTCCGGCATAGAGATACTTGCCGCGCCGCCGGGAAAGGTCATCAAAAATCTTATTTCTCTTTCCGGTGGAGAGCAGACGATGGTCGCGATAACGATATATTTCGCGATACTCAAGCACCGGCCGACGCCATTCTGCATGCTGGACGAGGTGGACGCGGCGCTTGACGACGTGAATGTTGACAAGTATATCACATATCTTAACCAGTTCAGCAGCCAGACCCAGCTGATGGTGATTACCCATCGCCGCGGTACCATAGAGGGCTGCAAGGTGCTTTACGGCGTATTCATGCAGGAAAAGGGCGTGTCGAGACTTCTCAGGCGCGACCTTGCAGACGAACTGGACGTTGAGTTGAAGTAACGGAGGTCACATGGGATTTTTTGATAAGTTCAGAAAGAAAAAACATCAGGAGGAAACCGATGAGGAACTCCTCGCTCAGAACGAAGCCGAAGAGAGCCAGCCGGGTGAAGCGGCTGACGGTGATATTCCCGCAGAGAACGGGGAGGACGCTCCGCAGCAGGCTGCCGAAGCTGAAACAGCGCCCGAAGAGCCGGTGACGGCTCCAGAAGAATCCGAGGAACCCCTGCAGGCAGCCGAAGCCGAGCCGGAGCCTGACGAGAGCGAGCCGGAAGAAGCACCGGAACTCCCGGAGGAAAGCGAAGAGAAGCCTAAGAAAGTCGGCTTCTTTGAGAAGCTGAAAAACGGTCTGAAAAAGACCAAGGACGGCTTTATGAGCAAGCTGGAGCTGCTGATGAACAGCTTCACGAAGATAGACGAGGACTTCTTTGAGGAACTTGAGGAAACGCTGATACTTTCAGATATCGGCGCGGAAACTTCGATGGAGATATGCGACAAGCTGCGCCAGGCAGTCAAGCGCACAGGAGCAACCGACCCCGCGGACGTCAAGCAGCTTCTGCGCGGGATAATCGCGGAAATGCTCACGGGCGGCAACGAACTCCGCACGGATACCAAGCCGTCAGTCATCATGGTGATAGGCGTCAACGGCGCCGGAAAGACCACCACGATAGGCAAGCTGGCTGCAAATCTCAAATCCCAGGGGAAGAAAGTAATCGTTGCGGCTGCGGATACATTCCGCGCGGCTGCGATAGACCAGCTCAACGTCTGGACCGACCGCGCAGGCGTGGATATAGTCAAGCACAGCGAGGGCAGCGACCCTGCGGCTGTTGTGTTCGACGCCCTCAGCGCTGCAAAGGCGCGCGGCGCGGACGTAGTTCTCTGCGATACCGCGGGCAGACTTCACAATAAGAAGAACCTCATGGAGGAGCTGAAAAAGATAGCAAGGGTAATCGACCGCGAAGTCCCCGACGCCTGCGTTGAAACTTTATTGGTCCTCGACGCGACTACTGGACAGAATGCAGTCAATCAGGCCAAACTTTTCAGTGAAAGTGCCGAAATTACAGGAATTGTTCTCACAAAGCTTGACGGAACGGCAAAAGGTGGTATAATAATACCTATAAAGAATGAACTTGGCATACCCGTAAAGCTTGTCGGCGTGGGCGAGAAAATCGACGACCTGCAGCCGTTCATACCCGAGGACTATGTTCAGGCGCTCTTTGAATGATAATTATCCCCACAATGGGTTTAATAACGCACCGCTAAAGTGCAGTAAATTGGAAAGGAATTTTTATGAAACATCTTCACAGATCCGGCGAAGAAAAACCTGCCGCCTCGTCGCCTGTCCGACAGCGGCTGATAATCGCGTCCAACAACCAGGGCAAAATACGGGAGTTCAGAAAGCTCCTGGAGCCGTATGGCTTTGACGTGATGTCGATGCGTGAGGCAGGCTTCACAGATGAAATAATCGAGGACGGCGATACCTTTGAGGAAAACGCGCACATCAAGGCGCGCGCCGTGTTCGAAGCCACCAGGCTTCCGACCATTGCGGACGACAGCGGTCTTGAGATAGACTTCCTTAATGGCGCACCGGGCATCTATTCCGCGAGATATGCGGGCGAGGGAGCGACTGACAAGGAACTCTGCGAAAAGGTGCTGGAGGAAATGCACGGCGTTTCCCGGCCGCTCAGGGAAGCACGCTTCGTATGCTCGATATACTTTATTTATGCAGAGGACGACGAGTATTCCGTTACCGGTGAGATCGAAGGCTACATAGGCGACGAGATGACCGGCAGCAAGGGCTTCGGCTACGACCCCATCTTCATGGTGGACGAGGACAGAAGCATGGCTGAACTTGATGAGGACGAAAAGAACAAGATAAGTCACAGGGCAAGGGCGTTTGAGCAGCTTGCCAGGATATTAAAGGAGAAATTCGGTTAATGCTGACAAGTAAACAGAGGGCGCATCTGCGCTCTATAGCGCAGAGCTACAACACTATATTCTTTGTGGGAAAGCAGGGTATCGGCGACGAGCTGATAAAGCAGCTTGACGACGTTCTGAACGTCCGCGAGCTGATAAAGGTAGGCGTTCAGGAGAACTGCGAATTCACCGCAAGGGAAGCCGCAGACCAGATCGCAGAGCAGCTCAGGGCTGACGTGGTCCAGGTCATCGGCAGGAAGTTCGTGCTGTGGCGCCGCAGCCGCGACCCCAAGAAAAGAGTGATCGAACTTGAGTGATAACGTAAAAAAGACCGGCATCTTCGGAGGGGCGTTCAACCCGGTCCACAACGGTCACGTCCGTCTTGCGGAGGAAGCCGTGAAGCAGCTGAAATTACGCAGGCTGCTGATAATCCCGACTTATGTTTCACCGCACAAGCACACTGAGCTTCTTCCGTTTGAGGACAGGGCTGAGATGTGCAGGCGCGCTTTCGGGCACATTCCCGGGGCAGAGGTCAGCGATATTGAGGTCAGGCTCGGTGGAACCAGCTATTCGATAAATACAGTCCGCGCGCTGAAGGAAATGTACCCGGACGAGCAGCTGTTCCTGCTGATAGGCGGCGATATGCTGTTCAGCTTCGACAAGTGGTACAAGTATGAGTCGCTGCTGAAGGAGACCAAGGTCTGCGCAGTCGCCAGGGACGATGACAGCCTTGTGGATATGATGGAATACGCCAACGAGATAGGCAGGGTGAAAGTACTGCCGACGCAGGCAGTTACCATGTCCTCTACGCAGGTGCGCGAAACTGTCGCGAATGGCGGCGATATCTCGGAAATGGTACCCGCAGGAGTTGCAGAATTTATCCGCGAAAAGGGTCTGTACGGAGGCAGGAATTGAGCAGATACAAGGAATTTGACGAGTATGAGGAGCTGATAAGACAGCGCCTTTCAAAAAAGCGCTTCACGCACAGCATGAATGTAGCTGAGGCTTGTTTTGATCTTGCGAAGCGTTTCGGCGGCGATGAAAAGCGCTGCTACCTCGCGGGACTTCTGCATGATGTCATGAAAGAGGATATCCCCGACAAGCAGCGGCAGATGACCATTGACAGCGGAATGCGCCCCGACCCCGCGGAAATAGACACCCCGGCGCTGTGGCATGCAGTTGCGGGCGCGGTATACGTGCGGGACAAGCTTGGCATAGAAGATGAGGAGATCCTCGCGGGGATACGGTTCCACACGATAGGCTGTGCAAAGCTCACGCTGCTGGAAAAGATAGTTTACCTCGGGGATATGATATCCGCTGAGCGCAGCTATAAGGACGTGGACAGATTCCGGAAGATATGCCACGGCAGTCTTGACAAGGCAATGGCAGTCGCGCTTGCATACAACATAATAGATGTGTGCAAAAAGTGCGGAAGTATCCCGAAATACACATTCGAGGCATATAACTACTATTTGAAATACAACAAGGACAAGGAGATCTTATGACTGACAGAGAAGAACTTGAGATCGCCGTAAAGGCGCTGGATTCCAGAAAGGGAAAGAACATCACCGCCCTTAAAGTTGAGGATCTGACGATACTCGCGAATTACTTCATCATTGCTTCCGCGACCAGCACAACGCAGGTGAAGGCGCTCGCTGACGAGGTGGAATACCAGCTCGGCGAAAAGGGCGTGAAGCCCAAGAGCATCGAGGGCTACCAGAGCCAGACGTGGATAGTGCTGGATTACTACGATATCATCGTGCATGTTTTCCTGGAGGAGACCCGGGATTTCTACCAGCTGGAGCGCCTCTGGGCAGACGGAACACCGGTGGATATTTCCGGTATGATCTCGGATTGATTATGTCGTAAAACGCCAAATTTCAACTGCAGTATTTGGCAGAAATCACGAAAATGAAAAAAAGTGAATAAATTTCTGATAACTGCTTGACAAATCCGGGTGTTTGCGATATAATTAATTATATACTTTTTGTATAACTACTATTATGTAGAAAACCTATGCCTTTTGGCAAAGGGAGGGAAATATAGATGGCAGAAATTCGTCTTGGCAAAAATGAATCTCTTGATACCGCTCTTAAGCGTTTCAAGCGTTCATGCGCAAGGGACGGCGTTCTTGCTGAAGTTCGTAAGAGAGAGCATTACGAAAAGCCTTCGGTAAAACGTAAAAAGAAGTCCGAAGCTGCTCGCAAGCGTAAGTTCTGATCTTTCTGAGCTTAGTGCGACTAAAACACAACGGTTGAACCGGGCAGTTTTCTGTCCGGTTTAATTGTTTTAAGGAGGAACCTGATGCTGTTCAAGCCTACATTCTGGCTGAAAAGCGTATTGCAGATAGATGAGAAATTCCTGCGGGACAACGGCGTAAAAGCCCTGGTGCTCGATATGGACAACACCCTTTCCATGCACGGAAATCCGGCGGCAGAAGCCGGCGTTGACGAGTGGCTGGACAGAATGCGCGCCCTGGGAATTAAAATGCGCGTGGTTTCCAACAATACCAACAAGCGCGTGGCGCCGCTTGCCGCAAAGCTTGGGCTGGAATTCACCGCAAACGGCGCCAAACCGCTGACTTTCGGCGTTGACCGCGCAGTAAGGGCAATGGGTGTGAAGAAATCCGAGGCGCTGGTGGTGGGCGACCAGATATTCACAGATGTGATGGCTGGAAATCTCGCAGGCATACGTACGGTGCTGGTGGAGCCTTTCCACCTGGAGAAAACATGGACTTTCCGGCTGAAACGGCATATCGAGAGCTGGGTGTTCCACAGGGATTATTCAAAGCTGGAGGAGAAGTAATGGCGATATCATTCGGACCGGGCGGCAATGCCGCAAGCTGGGGAAAGCGCAAATTCCCCGAGCAGCTGCCGGAATACCTGGCTTCAATGGGACTTAACGGCTATGAGATAGAGTGCGGACGCGGGGTAAGGCTCAGCGAAAAGACCCCCGCGCTTCTCCCGGGGCTGGCAAAGGAGCACGGAATCTATGTCACGCTGCACGCGCCGTACTTCATTTCGCTTTCTTCCGTCGAGGAGGAAACGCGGCTGAAAAGCGTGGAGTACATCTTCCAGTCGGCGCAGGCTGCGCATTCAGTCGGGGCAAGGAAGATAGTCGTGCACAGCGGCAGCTGCTCCAAAATGACCCGCGGGGAAGCCACGGAGCTGGCAAAGGACACGCTGAAAAGAGCGCAGGAGCGCCTTGACGCGGAGGGGCTTTCCGAAATCGTCATCTGCCCGGAAACCATGGGCAAGGTGAACCAGCTTGGTACGCTGGAGGAAGTCCTGGAACTCTGCGGCGTTGACGAGAGATTTCTGCCGACGGTGGATTTCGGGCACCTCTACGCCCGCACCCACGGGGGAATAACCTGCCGCGAGGACTACGCGCATATGCTGGACCTCATCGAAAACAAGCTTGGCAGAGAGCGACTGGACAACATGCATATCCATTTCAGCCGCATAGAGTTCACCGCAGGCGGCGAGAAGCGCCACCTGACCTTTGAGGATACGCAGTTCGGTCCGGAATATCAGCCGCTCATGCAGGAGATACACGACCGGAATATGCAGCCGTCGATAATCTGCGAATCCGCAGGCACCCAGGCAGAGGACGCGGCAGAGATGAAACGTTACTTCGAATCGCTGTAAAGGAGAGGACATGGACTGCCTATATCACTGCCTATATCAGAGCCAGGAAACCGGCGATGTGATACGCTGCATAAATCAGCAGATACTGTGTTATATCACGGCATGCGACAGGGAGCAGCACATGCTCAACGCCGCAGAGGACGCGATAACGACGTACCTTATCCCCAAGGTGGAAGAAATGCTTGTAAATGACAGCATGGAAGGCGGAGAGCACTCAATGTCCCGCAAGTTGCACCAGGGACAGCAGGGGCTGTTTTACAACGGTAATGCCTATCTCGTTAATTATCAGTTCGCCAAGGGCGTTATGTGCGATTCCTACCGCAAGGCAGGGATAATACCGATAGAGTGCGCTCAAAGCGTGAACTACGAGGGTGACAGGCTGCTCAGCATGGTGCAGGACCTTGACAGCGACATGTCCGGCAGTGATTTCGTCAGGAAATACAAACGCAATATCCCGCTTAAGCACAGGGACTATCTGATGCACGGGCTGGGGCTTTCGCTGCAGAGAGTCGCGGAGAACGGCTTTCCGGTCAGCGAGCTTGTCGATGTTTTCGCGTTTCAGCGCGGGGTTTCATTCTGGGTAACTGCCGACAAGAAGGTCATGGACAACGCAATGTACGTGTTTATCGGCTGTAACAGGCAGGCGCTCGACATGTCAAAGCCAAAGCTGGAAGACGGCAGGCTGGTTGTCGGCGGTCAGGAGGTCAGGCGGTACGATATCGTTTATGAGTTCAGCCTGGTGGATCCGAAGCGTTCCAGCGAACAGATGAAGCTTAAGGCAAGTATAGACCTGGTTTTCGAGGTCCTGGACAACAGCAGGCATGTGCGGAATATAACCGTCGATTTCACCCCGGAGGAATCCGCGAAGATCACAGGAATGATGAAGCGGCTGTATTTCCCGGCTGATATGCCGGTGAAGCCGCATAAAGTCCCGGTGACTATCGGTCAGGAGTTCCTCGACAACTATTACTTTGAATATGGCACGCCGGAGCAGAAAAAATCGGTGGAGGACAAGTGGGCTTCCACGGACGCCGGTTTCAGAAGAACTCTGGAGCTTTCCAGACAAAATAAGAACAAATAAAAACGGGAGGTAAGCATATGAAAAAGATACTGATCATGAATGGCCCCAACCTCAATCTTCTCGGGGAGCGCGAGCCGAATATCTACGGCAGTGAAACTCTCAACACCATCAACGACATGCTGGACGAAAAGGCACGCAGCATGGGCTTTGAGCCGGTGTTCTTCCAGAGCAATTCAGAGGGCGCGCTTATCGACAGGCTGCACGAATCCCGGCTGGACTGCGCGGGCGTGATACTCAACGCAGGCGCGTATACGCATTACAGCTACGCTATCCGCGACGCTATCGCAGCTATCCGCATTCCGGTCATTGAAGTGCATCTTTCTAACGTAAACAGCCGCGATGAGTTCCGCAAGAATTCCGTTATCGCGCCGGTCTGCAGGGGAACGATAGCAGGCTTCGGCAGCAACAGCTACGTACTGGCGCTGTACGCACTGGAAAATATCCTGGGTGAATGCCATGACTAATATTGAGCAATTACAGCAGAAGCTTTCCGGGCAGGACTGCGGCGCGCTCATCACTTCTGACGTGAGCAGACGGTATTTCTGCGGGTTCAAGTCGTCGGCGGGAGTTATTCTGGTGACCAAGGAGCAGAGCTACCTTATCATCGATTCGCGGTACTTCGACAAGGCGAAGCAGCGTGTGACGGACTGCCGCGTCCTTCTGCTGGAGGACATGCGTTCCCAGCTGACTGAACTGCTGCTCAAGCACAACATACGCAAACTCATGCTCGAGAGCGATTACATGACCCTGACGGAATACGCGGATTACCGCGAGAAGCTGCATTTCGTTGACCTTGACGCTTCACCGGAGCTGTCGCAGTTCATCTGGGACATGCGCATAATCAAGTCCGACGAGGAAGTCGCGCTTATCGTAAAGGCGCAGCGCATCGCGGAAAAGGCTTTCGAGCGCCTGGTTGACAACATCAGCCGCGACATGACCGAAAAGCAGGTCGCAGCCCTGCTGAATTACTACATGATGGACTGCGGCGCGGACGACCTTTCGTTTGAAACTATCGCAGCTTCCGGCGTTAATTCGGCTTCACCGCATGCGGTGCCCACGGACAAGAAGCTTGAGGAGGGCGACTTCCTGACGCTGGATTTCGGCGCCGTGGTGGACAGCTACCACAGCGACATGACGCGTACCCTCGCAGTAGGGCAGGTCACCCCGGAGATGGAGAAGCTCTACAATGCGGTGTATTACGCTAACCAGGACGGCATAAAGGCAGTCAAGCCCGGTATCAACGGCAAGGTCGTTGACAGCGTGGCAAGGGCTACCCTCGCTGCCTGGGGAGGCTATGACAAGTATTTCGGGCACGGTCTCGGTCACGGCGTGGGCCTTGAGATACACGAGCAGCCGACGCTTTCCCAGAGGAGCCGTTCTATGCTCAGACCCGGCATGATCGTTACCGTTGAGCCGGGTGCGTATATTTCCGGCAGGTTCGGAGTTCGCATAGAAGATATGGTAGTAGTTACAGAAAATGGCTGCGATGTGCTTACCAAATCATCAAAAAACCTTATTCATATATAATTTTTTCAGTTTTTTTCAGAAAAGGGCTTGAAAAATCGCTTGAAATAGGGTAAAATAATAGAGATAGATTTATACGGACGGGCTTTCCAGAAAAAGGGTTCGCTCCGGATAAAGTCAGCGCTGATGTTTTCGGTGGCGCTGTATGAATAATTACAAATAATTGGAGGTTCCCTACTATGATCACAGCAGGAGATTTCAGAAACGGCATGACATTCGAGGAAGACGGCAACGTAATGCAGATCATCGAGTTCCAGCACGTTAAGCCCGGTAAGGGTGCAGCGTTCGTAAGAACAAAGGTGAGAAACGTTATCACCGGCTCCGTTGTAGAAAAGACCTACAACCCTACCGCTAAGTTCCCCACCGCTTACGTTGAGAGAAAGGATATGGAATACACCTACTCCGACGGCGAGCTTTATCACTTCATGGATTCCGAGACTTACGAGGATATCCCTGTAAACGCTTCCGATGTTGGCGACAACTTCAAGTTCGTTAAGGAAAACATGGTATGTAAGGTACTGTCCTACAAGGGCAAGGTATTCGGCGTAGAGCCTCCGAACTTCGTTGAGCTCCAGGTCACACAGACCGATCCCGGCTTCGCAGGCAACACTGCTACAAACGCTACCAAGCCCGCTACACTGGAGACCGGCGCTGAGATCCGCGTTCCGCTGTTCATCAACGAGGGCGAGGTTATCCGTATCGACACCAGAACTGGTGAATACATGGAGCGTGTAAAGTAATTTCCGCTTCTGTATCATATATTCTTTGGAGTTAAGGGGCATGGCTGTGCTTCTGCCCATGACATGAAAGGATCGATGAATATGACTATCGGAGAAAAGGTATCCTATATCAAGGGTCTTGCTGAAGGTCTTCAGCTTGACGAGTCCACCAAGGAGGGCAAGGTTCTCGCAGCTATCGTTGACGTTCTCGGCGATATCGCAGAAAATCTCGCTGAGGTTGACGAGGAGCTGGACGACGTTGCTGACGTTATGACCGATCTCGAGGAAAGTGTAACTGACCTTGAGGACGAGGTTTACGGCGTTGAGGACGATGAGGACGAATATGATGACGACTTCGACGAGGAGCTGGACGAAATGTACGAAACCACCTGCCCGAAGTGCGGCAACACTATCCGCTTCGACTACGACCAGGCTGCAAGCGAACAGCTTGACTGCCCGAACTGCGGCGCCCATCTCGAGTTCTCTCTTGAAGATGACGACGCTGAGTGATCTATAACTGACTGAATTTCAGGCGGAGACCTCAGGGTTTTCGCCTGATTTTGTTTTAAGGAGACAACATGAGCTGGAAAGACAACCTTATAAAGATAGAGCCGTATGTGGCAGGAGAGCAGCCGAACAAGACCGATTTCATCAAGCTGAACGCAAACGAGAACCCATATCCTCCCGCGCCGGGAGTTATCCGCGCCATTGAGCAGTTCCGCGGTGGAAGCCTGAAAAAATACCCGGACGCTAATGCAAAGCCACTTGCGGACGCGCTTGCAAAGCGCTTCGGGCTGAAGCGCGAGAATGTGTTCCTTGGAAATGGATCTGACGACGTGCTGGCGCTGTGCTTCCGGGCGTTCTTCAACTCGGACAAGCCGGTGATATACCCGGATATCACGTATTCATTCTACCCGGTGTGGTGCGATATGCTGCGCATTCCGTTTGAGACTATTCCGGTGGACGATACATTCAACATAAACGCTGCGGATTACAAGCGCCCCAACGGCGGCGTTGTCATCGCAAATCCGAATGCGCCGACAAGCATCGGCAGGGGGCTGGATTTCATGCGCGAGATACTTGACGCAAATCCGGACAGCGTGGTGATCTCCGACGAGGCTTATGTTGATTTTGGCGGTACTTCCGCAGTGCCGCTGCTGAAAGAATACGAAAATCTTGTGGTGGTGCAGACATTCTCAAAATCGCGCTCAATGGCGGGAATGCGCATAGGTTACGCGCTTGGTAACAGCGACATAATTGCCGCGCTGTTTGCCGCAAAGGACAGCTATAATTCCTACCCGCTGGACAGCGTTGCCATCGCTGCGGGCGTTGCTTCCGTCGAGGACGAGGAGTATTTCAGGGCGACGGTAGCCAAGGTAATGGCTACCCGCGGGCGCCTGACGAACGTCCTGCGGGAAATGGGCTTTGACGTTGCAGACAGCAGCACGAACTTCCTGTTTGCGGAACACCCGAAATACCGCGCAAAGGACATTCAGGAATACCTTAAAACCAGGGATATCTACGTCCGCTATTTCTCAAAGAAGCGCATTGACAACCGCCTGCGCATAACCATCGGCACCGATGAGGAGATAGACGCACTTATTGCGGCTCTGAAAGAATACATAAAGTGATATACAAAAAGACCCACCTTGCAGAAATAACAAGGTGGGTCTTTTTTAAGGCAATACCGTACAAAATCCAATAAATGGTCTTTGTGCGGTGTTGCCTTAATTTTGGGTTCTGTATTCTGACGGTGAGCGTCCGGTGTATTTCCTGAAAACACGGCTGAAATAGTTGGAGTCGTCGAAGCCGCAGCGCAGTGCCACTTCAGTCACCGGGATAACGCTTTCTTTCAGCATTGCGCTCGCGTGACGTATCCTGACATCCAGCAGATAGCGCTGCGGGGTCATTCCGTAGGCTGCGGAGAACAGGCGTATGAAGTGCCGCTGGGAATAATGCGACTTCTCAATAACGTCGGATATCGCTATGCTGTCTGCAAAGCTGGTTTCCATGAATGCGGCAGCGTCCGCAATTCCCGATATCTCACGCGGCTTTGTCGGGCAGTCGTAGAGCCGCGACAGCAGTACCGCAAGCTGGCGTACAAGCGACAGCACCATCGTCTTTCTGCCGGGGGAATTGGTGGTGTATTCGGCTTCCGCGGCGTTTATAAGCGGCATTACACGCGCCATATCCGACGGCGTGAGCCGCAGTCTGCTCTGGAAATGCTGGGTGCTGCTGAGGTAAGGCTCCAGCAGGAACAGCGCATGAAATCCCGGAAGCTGACGAATGTCGCTGTCCCCGGGGAACAGCATTTCGGGCCGGTACATTACGTTGCAGATACGCAGTCCGTCGGGGGCTTCAAACCCGTGGGAAATGCCGTTGCCGATGACGAACACGTCACCCTTGCGTATTATGCTGCTTTCACCGTCAACGACATGTTCCGCGCTGCCGTCCAGGACTGTCACAAGCTCATAAAAATCATCGTGCCCGTGGACGAAAAGCGGAATATCGTGCCTCCCGAACTGTATGAACAGCGGGAAGCTGTCGTCGTTCGTGAAGTAACTCAGCTTCATGTTCTGCATGCTCTCACCCCCTCTATATGATACCACAGCGGAGGTTAAAAATCAAGTTTTCGTTTGCAGTTATTTGCAGTTGATCCGGCTTTATTCTGTTATTGCGGAAATAACTCCGCAAGACAGAAATATGGAGGGTAAAATTCATGGATAATATGAAAACACTCGCGCTAACAGGCAGCGAGGAAAAGGCAGAATTCAGCGGAAGCAACGCATGGCTCCGCAACGACGGCACGGACACTGTTTACGCGGCGAAATCCGCGGGAATTGCCGCGGGCGCGGACGGCGTGGTTGCCGTTCCCGCGGGGCAGTCTGCTCCGGTTTACGGCGCGAATGGAACGGTGTTCCTGCTGGGAACGGGCTCCGTGCAGCTCATCGGCAGCGATTACAGCACGAACCCTTTTAAGACTTCCGCACAGTCCGGCGGCTCGGGTGCGGATAGCGTGGCGAGAGCCGCTATTTCGGCGCATGCGGGGAACACCGATATTCACGTTACCGCCGCTGAAAAGGCAGCGTGGAACGCGGTGAATTACAGCAATCCGAACCTGCTGATAAATCCGGATTTCCGTATAAATCAGCGCGGGGAGAACTCGTACAATGTAACAGGCTGCACTGCTGACTGCTGGTTGTCACAGGTGCTTTTCGAAGTAACTCCGCTTGAAAACGGAATACGAATAAGCTGTGTAAAAGAGATAACTTCCAATTCTTTCGCACTCTATCAGCGTGTGCCTGTTACGGACGCGCTTCATGGCAGTGACCTGACAATGACCGCGAATATCGCGTCAACAAGCGACTACGCATACATGGCGATCTATGCCTATGGTACTAGTGGAACTGTAGTAAAGTCGTCCAATAAGATAAAGCTTGAGGCGGGACTCAACAGCGTGACGCTCGAAAGTCTTCCGGATAGTACGGCATATATTCGGGCGCAGTTCACAATAAACACCGGTGCGCAGATCGGTGATTCTCTGGAAATAGCATGGGCGAAGCTGGAGATCGGGAGTACGGTAACGCCGTTCGTACCGCCTGACCCGACAATGGAGCTACTCAAGTGCCAGCGGTATTACCAGATACGCACCACGAACGACGTTGACCCGCTGGATTTACGCCCCAGCATGAGGACTATCACGGACATCAAACAGGTAACAGGAGGATACGCATATGTCGCAGAATTATGATGAAATCATCGAACCGCGCGAGACCGACGAGGAGCGCGCCGCGCGTGAAAGCAGGCTCAGAGCTGCAGAAATCGCGCGGGAATTCGCGGAGATAGACCGGGAGCGAATACGCCCGCTTGCTGCGATAGCTTCCGGAAGCGCCACCGACGAGGACAGAAACAGGCTTGCTGGGCTGGAAGCCAGGGCGACCGCGCTCCGTGAGGAACTTGCGGGACTGGAGGTTTAAATGGACAGCAGCGTAATCGTAGCGGTGATTTCGCTGGTGGGAACGCTGGGAGGTTCTCTGGGTGGAATTCTGGTGAGCTCGAAGCTTACTGCATATCGCCTGCAGCAGCTTGAAGTACGCGTCGCGGAACACAACAACTTCGCCCGCAGAATGCCGGTCATCGAGGAACAGATAAAGGTTATAAATCACCGTATCGAGGATTTGGAACAGGAGGAGAAGCATCATGAAAATTGACTGGAAACGAAAGCTTACATCCCGCAAATGGTGGGTGTCCGTCGCGGCTCTGGTGTCGGGACTTATCCTGGCGTTCGGTGGCGGCGACGAGGTCGCGACTACAGTCAGCGGCTGTATTATGGCGACAGCTGCGGTCGTGGGGTACACTA
>ERZ779762.661-NODE-661-length-21921-cov-5.310208_pt1 | contig 21921 bp, 20 predicted proteins | sample MGYA00511887_ERZ779762 | MGnify/ENA primary metagenome ERZ779762 (study PRJEB29588, sample SAMEA2163052) | human gut metagenome | biome: human gut; feature: human-associated habitat; material: faeces | place: Denmark | collected 2008/2010 ...
TTCGGCACTGGGCTTCAACTCGGTGGGCGGCCTGACCTTTGCCGTTGCAGGCGTTTCCATCAACCTGTCCGGCCTGGCCATTGCTGCCATCGTGGGCATTGCGCTCAACGCCATCCTGCCCGGCAACGACTACGAGTTTGATGCTGCCGACGGCTCCGAAGCCGCTACCAGCAGCAACCTGCAGGTCTGATCTCCCATAGAAGAAGGAAGAACAAGGCAGAAGCCGTCCTGTGTGTGCAGGGCGGCTTTGCTGTTTTTAAGGTGCACAGGGCAAAGCACACAGTTTTTGATGATGGTTTTTAGTGACCCTGCCGGAATTTATCTGTAAGGCAAAATAAATAGGAATTATTCTTAAAATTATCCTTGACTAACTAGGAATAATTCGCTATAATAGAGCCATGACAAGGGCCGGTGAGTACCAACACCGCCCAGCCTGTTTTCTAACTGATATAAAAAGAATGATGGAGGTCTATTCTTATGAAAAAGTACGTTTGCACCGTTTGTGGTTATATTGCTGAAGGCGAGATCCCGGCACAGTGCCCCGTCTGCAAGGCTCCTGCTTCCGCTTTTGTGGAGAAGACCGGCAACACCTACGTCACCGAGCATGTTGTGGGCATCGGCAAGGCCGAGGGCGTTCCGCAGGAGATCGTGGACGGCCTGCGCGCAAACTTTGAGGGTGAGTGCAGCGAGGTCGGCATGTATCTGGCAATGGCTCGTGTGGCTGAGCGCGAGGGCTACCCCGAGATCGCTGAGGCTTACAAGCGCTATGCCTACGAGGAAGCAGACCACGCATCCCGCTTTGCAGAGCTGCTGGGCGAAGTTGTCACCGACAGCACCAAGAAGAACCTGATGATGCGTGCCGAGGCTGAGTGCGGCGCATGTGCAGGCAAGATGGATCTGGCCAAGAAGGCAAAGGCCCTGAATCTGGATGCCATCCACGACACCGTTCACGAGATGGCAAAGGACGAGGCCCGTCACGGCCGCGGCTTTGAGGGCCTGCTGAAGCGCTACTTCAACACCGAAGTCTGATAAGGTTTCCCCGGTTATCCATTCTGACCGCTGCATGGCTTTGCCGCTGTGCAGCGGTTTTTTTGTTCAACCTACGGAACTGTTCCGTTGACAGGCACAGCGGCGGCGGGTTATAATTTATCTCGTGTTCAATGAACTGCGAAAGGGGAGACGGGGGAATGAAAAACGGACACACCACCCGGCAAAAGACCCCGGCGGGCCGCTACGCCCTGCTGGACGAGCTGCGCGGGCTGGATCTGGTCAGCATGATGCTGTACCATGCCTGCTGGGACATGATGTTCCTGTTCGGCATCTGGATGGACTGGTACGCGGGAATGCCGGGGCGTCTGTGGCAGCAGACCATCTGCTGGGTGTTCATTCTGCTGTCCGGCTTCTGTGTGCAACTGGGACATCATACCTTGCGCCGGGGCGCACAGGTGTTCGGGGCAGGGGCGCTTGTCACGGCAGTCACGCTGCTTTTTATGCCGGAGGACAGAGTTATTTTTGGTGTGCTGACCCTGCTGGGCAGCGCTATGCTGCTGACCGACCTTTTGGAAAAGCCACTGCGGCGCATTCCACCCGCAGCAGGGTTTGCCATCTCCGCAGTGTTGTTTGCCCTTACCCGCAATGTCTCGGCAGGCTATCTGGGTTTTGGCAGTCTGCGCCTCTGGCTGCCGCAGGCACTCTATGCAAACTGCGTTACAGCGTACTTTGGCTTTTATCCGTGGTGGTTCTATTCTACGGATTATTTTGCCCTTCTGCCGTGGCTGTTTCTGTTCTGGGCAGGGTACTTTCTGCACGGCGTGGTGGGCCGGGCGCGGATGGAACCGCTGCGCCGTTCGGTCTGCCCGGCACTGGGCTGGATGGGGCGGCACTCGCTTTTGCTGTATCTGCTGCACCAGCCGGTGATCTACGGCGTACTTTCAGCCGCGGCAGTTCTTTTTGCATAAAAGGCTTGACACAGCCGGGAAGCTGTGGTATTCTATCGGTGGTTAGAAGATACTAACCAAATGGGGATGCGTCTGCGTGGTTGGACGCATTTTCATGGAACATAAAGTTAGATACATCTAACTAATATTGATTTGAGAGAGGACGATCTTTATGAGCAAAGTAGCAGTCGTATTCTGGAGCGCAACCGGCAACACTGAGACCATGGCAAACTGCGTGGCAGAGGGTGCAAACGGCACCATCGTGCCCTGCAGCGAGATGAACGCCGCAAAGCTGGCTGAGTTTGATGCAGTGGCTTTTGGCTGCCCCGCAATGGGCGCGGAGCAGCTGGAGGAGAGCGAGTTCGAGCCGATGTTCTCGGATCTGGAGGGTTCTCTGAACGGCAAGAAGATCGCCCTGTTCGGCTCCTACGGCTGGGGCGACGGCCAGTGGATGCGTGACTGGGTGGAGCGTGCTCAGGGCGACGGCGCACAGGTGCTCAACGGTGAGGGCCTGATCTGCAACGAGGCCCCGGACGATGATGTTCAGGCTGCATGCCGCAAGCTGGGTGCAGATCTGGCTGCATGGTAAACAGGAGAAGCTTCTCTTGACAAACAGAGACGGCTGCGATAAACTATGAGAACACCGAAAAACGGTGTTTTTGCAGAGCTGAAGGTTAGCAAATGCTAACTTTCGCGCAAAAGCAGCAGCCTCTGTACAGAATGCATCAAAACTGCGGCAGGGGACAGCAGACGGAAAGGTCTGCGCTCCTGCCGCTTTGGTTTCAGAAGGCGGTGTATATGGCAGTGGCTGCAGCAATTGGTGTTACGGTAGGCTTTGCATTTTTGCGCCGTGCGGTGCGCCGCGCTGCAATGCGGTCGGACCGTAGAAAAAAATAAGGCAGCAGGAGGCCCCGTCCCATGCAGGATACCCCGAAGAACTTGGATCAGAAGCGCGCAGATGAAAAGATGCTGGTGAGCGAGATGATCGCTCTTTACTGCCGCAGGCAGCACAAAACACCCAAAGGCAGCCTGTGCCCGGAGTGCCGGCAGCTGCACGATTACGCCCTGACCCGCATTGACAAATGCCCGTTCATGGAGACCAAGACCTTCTGCTCGGCCTGCAAAGTGCACTGCTACAAGCCGGAAATGCGGGAGAAGATCCGCGCGGTGATGCGCTGGGCAGGCCCGCGGATGCTGCCGGTGCACCCGGTGCTTTCCATCCGGCATGCGGCAGTCACACTCCGGTCTAAGCGCGAAGCGAAAAAGGCTGGCTGAATTTTCCAGAATAAACACCCTGCCCGCAGGCCATACTGTGGACAGAGAGGTGATAAATATGGAAAACATCGGCGTTACCTGTGATGTCTGCGAGTGCTGCCACAATGTGAGCGGCTGCAAGTGCGACCTGCCCCAGATCAAAGTGACCGAGCAGTGCACCTGCGATACGCAGCAGGTGGAGACCCCGCACTACTGCCAGAGCTACGAGAAAAAGTAATTCCTAAAGCAGCAAAACAGCTCCTGCCAGAGCATTTCCGGCAGGAGCTGTTTTGGGTCACGGAGGTCAGCGCAGGGCCACATTGCAGGTGGCAAGGCTGCGGATCAGGGTGCCCACGCTCTCCTTCATCCGGATGCCCACGAAGCCCAGCGTGAATGCGGCCTGCACATTGGCCAGATTGTCGTCGATGAACACGCACTCGCTGGCCTTCAGGCCGTATTTGTCCAGCAGGGCCTGATAGATGCGGGGGTCGGGCTTGTTGATGTGCACCTCGCAGGAGGCTACGCCGCCGTCAAAGCGGTCCAGCACGCCGCGCTCCTTGAGCAGGGCCAGCACGTCCTCCGGGATGTTGCTGAGATAGTACACGCTGTAGCCATGGTTCTTCAGGCGGCGCACCAGCTCCTGCATCCGGCGGCGCGGGCGCAGGATGTGCAGCCAGTCGTCCAGCACGCCCTGCACCTCAAACTCGCGCCCGGCGGCCTTGGCGTTGCGCAGCATGGCCTGATTGCCGTCAAAGCGGGAGACAAGCCCCGCATCCAGCTGCTTCCACTCCTCGCTGCCAAAGGTCAGGTCATACACCTGCTCCTCGATCTCTTCATTGCAAATGCGGTCTACCAGATAGGCGCGGGGGGCAAAATCCACCATGACACCGCCCAGATCAAACACGATGCTTTTATACATTTAAAATTTCCTCTGTTTCTCATGGAATGCTCTGCCCACAGTATACCACAATCTGCCATGCGGTTTCCACTGCTTTTTGCATGATGTGCCCGGCGGCTGCATAAGCTGTGGCAGAAAGGGGAGAAGGGCATTGACCATCCGGGAACTGTGTGAAAAAGAGGTGGTGCAGCTGGAGCAGGGGGTCTGCCTTGGCCGGGCCGACGACCTGACCTTTGACCCTGCCACCGCCCGGCTGCAGAGCCTGATCCTGCTGGGGCGACCAAGGCTGTTCGGATTGCTTGGCCGGGACGATAGCCTGACCATTCCATGGCAGGAGATCGAGACCATTGGCACGGATGCAGTGCTGGTGCACACGGCTCTGCCGGAAGCACCGCCGCAGCCGGAACAGCTCAAATGGTGGCAAAAGCTGCGCGTGAAGCTGGGTTTGTAAATTTTTTGCAAAAACAGGGTGGACTTTTTTGTGGAAGTGACTATAATAATCGCAGAAGCTTTGTGCAAAAAGCGTAAAGAAATGTGCTTTTGCGTATGATCTGAGGTTTCAAGGATGAGGAAAGGAACAGGAATTATGAAAACTCCCAAACCGCTTTTGGCGCTGCGGATGGTATTCCCGCTGGCGGCATCGCTGATCGTGCTGCTGCTGGGCGAGGGGATCGCCCGCGGGAGCCTGAGCGCAGACGTTTTTGCAAGTTTTATCTTCCCGCACATCGGGGCTTATCTGCTGGCGTGGCTGCTGCTGTTTCTGGTGTGGCTGCTGCTGGACTGGGTGTTCCGCTGCCCGCCGCTGTCCACGCTGGGCATGGCGGTGCTGGGCTGTGCGCCCTGCGCGGTGAACTTTTACACCCTGCAGCTGCGCGGCGAGCCGTTCCTGCCATGGGATCTGACACAGGTGTCGGAGGCTGCCGGTGTGGCATCCGCTGCGGGCCTCAAGATCCAGCCCAGCATGGTGGTGACCATCATCGTGGTGCTGGTGCTGATGGCGGGCAGCTTTTTCCTGTACCGCGGCCGTCACAAACAGCGCTGGCTGCCCCGGCTGGCGGGCAGTGCCGCCACCGCAGCGGCCCTCTGCCTGCTGGTGTTCGGCGTGTACCTGCAGCCCGCTGTCACGCAGGTGCTGGGCATTACGCCGGATGCATGGATGCAGGACCGCTACTACCGCTACTACGGCGTGATCACCGGCTTTATGACCAACCTCACCAATCTGGAGATCTCGAAGCCCGAGGAATACTCGCAGGAAGCGGTGGATGCCCTGCTGGACAATGCGGACGAGAGCCAGAAGTTTGCCACCAGCCCGCTGTACGCCACCAGCTACAGCGCCGTGACCCCCAAGGACGAGCAGGTGAAGCAGCCCACCATCATCTATGTGATGGACGAGTCCTACTGGGATGTCTCGGAGCTGGAACAGTACGGCATCACCTTTGATACCGATGTCTCCAAGAACCTGCACGCCTTGCAGCAGACCAGCGCCTATGGCCGGGCCTACAGCCCCAGCTTTGGCGGCGGCACCTGCGATGTGGAGTTTGAAGCCCTGACCGGCTACTCGGTATCCTTCCTGCCCAGCGGCAGCAAGCCCTACCAGCAGCATGTGACCAAGCCCATGTTCGCCATGCCCAATTACCTCAAGCTCAAGGGCTACCAGACCGCAGCCGTGCACTGCTTCTGGGCAAAATACTGGAGCCGCGACAAGGCTTACCCCAACCTCGGCTTTGACGATTTTATCAGCCTTGAGGATATGCATGGCGTGACCAAGGTGCGCAAGCACTACTGGACCAGCGGCCTTGTCACCGATGATTCCATGGCCGACCAGATCATTCAGCAGTACGAGAGCATGAAGTCCAGCTCGGACAAGCCCATCTTCCTGCACGCTGTCACCATGCAGAACCATACCAATTATAACAAGGACAACTACCCGGACGACGAGCGCGTAAAGGTGCTGTCCCACCCGGCGGGCCTCAAGCCCAGCACCGTGGGCGCGCTGGAAGATTTTGCTACCGGCATCCGGGATGCAGATGCCATGATGGGCAAACTGACCGAATACTTCTCGCAGGTGGACGAGCCGGTCATTCTGGTGTTCTGGGGCGACCACTATAACCCCATCGATTCCAATTACGATGTCTACACCACTACCGGCTATGCCAGCGATTCCAGCGCAGACCCCCGCCTGCACCAGACCACGCTGCTGATGTGGTCCAACTACAGCCAGCAGCAGGTGGACCTTGGCACCATTGCCGCTTACGATATCTCGCCGGTGATGATGGATATTTACGGTCTGGAAGAGCCGCTCTACTTCCAGTTCCTGAACCGTCAGCTGCGTGTGGCCAGCCGCACCAATACCCGCGGAACCACCATGAATCTGGACGGCACCACCACGCAGGAGCCTACCGAGTTCCAGCAGCGGTGGAGCGCAGAGCACTGGCTTTTGCAGTACGACCTGATGTTCGGCAGGGGATACGCCCTGCAGCGCATGGGCCTTGCGGGCCTGAGCGGCGTGGACACAGGCAAATGAGCGAAAAACAGACGATTTCTTTGTAAAAAACAGAGAAAAACTCTTGCAACCGGCGTTTGTTTGTGATATTATAACAAGGCATTACACACGCATCACTATGCCCTTTTGTGCCCAAATGGGTGGAGGGCAGTCCCGAACCGTCCGATACGGCCCGGGATCACGGTGTGCGGAGGCAAAACAATATCTGGAGGTATTTTTACTATGGCAGTCGTTTCTATGAAGCAGCTTCTCGAAGCAGGTGTGCACTTCGGTCACCAGACCCGCCGCTGGAACCCCAAGATGGCAAAGTACATCTTCACCGAGCGCAACGGCATCTATATCATCGATCTGCAGAAGACCGTGAAGAAGCTGGACGAGGCTTACAACTACGTGAAGGAAGTTGCAGCTGAGGGCGGCGACATCCTGTTCGTCGGCACCAAGAAGCAGGCTCAGGAGTCCATCCGTGACGAGGCTCTGCGCTGCGGCATGCACTATGTCAATGCTCGCTGGCTGGGCGGTATGCTGACCAACTTCCGCACCATCCGCAAGCGCATCGACCGTATGGATCAGCTGGCTAAGATGAAGGAGAACGGCACCTTCGAGCTGCTGCCCAAGAAGGAAGTTGCCAAGCTGGAGCTGGAGATGGAGAAGCTGGACAAGTACCTGGGCGGTGTCAAGAACATGAAGACCCTGCCGAAGGCTATGTTCATCGTTGATCCTCACAAGGAGCGCATCGCTGTTGCTGAGGCCCGCAAGCTGAACATCCCCATCGTGGCTATCGTTGATACCAACTGCAACCCCGACGAGATCGATTACGTGATCCCCGGCAACGACGACGCAATCCGCGCTGTCAAGCTGATCGCTGGCGCTATGGCTGACGCTGTGCTGGAAGGCAAGCAGGGCAACCAGGAGGCCGCTCCCGCTGAGGATGCAGCAAACGCCTGATTTCCCATCCCACAAACAACAAAATAACGTGTAAGGGAGAATACGAAAATGGCTATTTCTGCAAAGGACGTTATGGAACTGCGCAAGCAGACCGACTGCGGCATGATGGAGTGCAAGAAGGCTCTGACCGAGGCTGACGGCAACTTCGAGAAGGCAATCGAGATCCTGCGTGAGCGTGGTCTGGCTACCGCTGCCAAGAAGGCAAGCCGTACCGCTGCCGAGGGCATGGTCTACGCTGACTACTGCCCCCAGTGCAAGGTGGGTGTTGTCATCGAGGTCAACGCTGAGACCGACTTCGTCGCCAAGAACGACAAGTTCGTTGCTTTCGTCAAGGAGGCTACTCAGGTCATCATGAAGCAGAACCCTGCTGATGTTGAGGCTCTGATGGCTTGCAAGACCGAGAACGGCGAGACCGTGGACGAGGCTCTGAAGAACCTGATCCTGGTCATCAAGGAGAACATCAAGGTTCGCCGCTTCGTCCGTTACGAGGGCGTTTGCTCTGCATACGTCCACGGCGGCGGCACCCACGGCATTCTGGTCAACTTCGAGACCACCAACGGCATCGAGGCTAAGGACGAGTTCGTTACCTACGGCAAGGACATCGCCATGCAGGTTGCAGCTGCTAACCCCGGCTATGTCGATGAGGCTTCTGTCCCCGCTGAGGTCGTGGCCAAGGAGAAGGAGATCATGCTGGCTCAGATGGCTGGCGATCCCAAGACCGCTAACAAGCCCGAGGCTGTGAAGCAGAAGATGATCGAGGGCAAGATCAAGAAGTTCTTCAAGGAGAACTGCCTGGTCGATCAGGAGTTCGTCAAGGACAGCGACCTGACCGTTGCTCAGTACACCGCTAAGGTCGCTAAGGATCTGGGCGGCGACATCAAGATCGTCAAGTTCACCCGCTTCCAGAAGGGCGAAGGCCTGGAGAAGCGTGCTGACGACTTCGCTGCTGAAGTTGCAAGCATGGTGAAGTAATTTAACTTCCAAAGTTGAATTGGGAGCTGCAGTACCCGTAACAGGGCGCTGCGGCTCCTTTTTGTTTGTGTTTGGCGGGCGGATGTGCTATCATAGAGAAAATAGAAAGAAGGGAGGACGAAAAGCAATGCGCAGTGTAAACAAAACGTCTCTCCGAATGGAGAGCATGATCGGATAAGGAGAATCCCTTATGAAAAAACAAACCATGACTCTTGCGGGCATCCCTGCCATTCTGTACGGCAGCCGGAGCCGGAATGTTTACCTCTATCTCCATGGTAAGAACGGCTGCAAGGAAGAAGCAGAACGTTTTGCCGCTACAGCCTGTGAAGCGGGCTGGCAGGTGCTGGCTATCGACCTGCCCGAGCATGGCGCACGGAAAAACAGCCCTGAGCGGCTTCTGCCGTGGGTGGCTGTGCCGGAGATAGAAGCCGTATACGCCCGCATGAAGCCGGTGTGGGCGCATATCCGGCTGTATGGCGTGAGCATCGGCGCGTGGCTTGCCATGCAGGCGCTGCAGGGAAACGCGCCGGAACAGACCCTGCTGGTCTCTCCGGTGGTGGATATGGAAGCGCTCATCACGAATATGATGCAATGTGCCCATGTGACCGAGGAACAGCTGCAGCGGGCAGGGGAGATCCCCACGGATCTTGGGGAGACCCTCTCATGGCCGTATCTGTGCTGGGTGCGGGAACATCCGCTGCACTGGCATGGCCGCACGCAGGTGCTGTATGGTGACAGGGATGCCCTGACCAGCCGCACCATGATCGAGCGCTTCCGTCAGGAAAGCGGGGCGCATCTGACGATCATGGAGGGCGGGGAACACTGGTTCCACACCCCAGTGCAGATGGCGGTCCTTCAAACGTGGGAAGAAACGAATTTTTGATTTAGAATAGCCGCCGCGTGCGCTATGGCTATTTTTAGCGGAAGTATTATTTTTATATTTGCAAACCAGCAAAGCCTGCGGGCTTTGCTGGTTTGCTTTTTCACGGGAAAGGTCGTGACCGTACACTGCATTTTTTGTGGTGACTATGCATTTTATCTTTGGGACTCTTTCTGTGAAAAAATGGTTTGGAAACGACCGCAGTCGTTTCCAAACCACAATATCAAATAAATTTTCCTCTGCTTATGGCCAGAGCGCACGCGGAGGCCATTTCAAATCATAGAAGCTTACAGCAACAAAAACTGCCGCTGACGGAATCAAAACCATCAGCGGCGTTTTGCTTATTCAGTGAAGCGGGATGCCTTAAGATCAGACCTTTGCTTCGCTGTTCTGCTCAGCATTCTTATAGGCCTTGAAGGAGTGGAACACGATGTTCAGGCCCAGAACGATCAGCAGCACGGCCAGGATCAGCTGCAGGCCGTTTGCAATGAACACAGCACCCCAAGTGGTCTCGCCAGCGGGGATGGTGACAGCAGCGGCATTGCTGATGGCCTTGACCATAGCGATCAGGCGCTGCACCAGAGCGGTGAAGGTGACGCACAGCATGATGATCAGCGGAGGGAAGATCATCTTGTTGCTGCGGCCGGTGACCTTCAGGAACACGCACAGGGTGGCCAGAACCAGAGCGCTCAGCAGCTGGTTTGCAGAACCGAACAGGGGCCAGATGTTGGCGTAGCCGATCTTGGTCAGGATGAAGCCGAACACCAGAGTGATGAAGGTGGAGAAGTAGACGTTGCAGAACAGCTTGCGCCAGCCCTCAGCATGCTCCATGTCGTCCACGCTGAACAGCTCCTGGAAGCTCATGCGGCCGATACGGGCCACAGCATCCAGACTGGTCAGGGCCAGTGCGGAAACGCACATGGTCATAAACACAGAGGCAAAGTGCTGGTCAAGGCCGAAGCCCACGAAGAAGCTGGCAACGCCGCGGCTGAAGACCTGGAACGGAGTGCCGTCTGCGGGGGTGCCGTCTGCAGCAGCAGAAGCACCGGCCACACACAGGGCGATGACAGCCAGCAGGCTTTCCAGCACCATGGCACCGTAGCCGACCTTCAGCATATCCTTCTCATTGGTAACGGTCTTGGAGGAGGTGCCGGAAGACACCAGACTGTGGAAACCGGAAACAGCGCCGCAGGCAACGGTAACGAACAGGATGGGGAACATGGTGCCCAGCTTGGCGTTGGTAAAGCCGGTGAACACCGGCAGGTTCATGACGGGATGGTTGACGATCAGGCCCAGAACAGCGCCCACGATCATGGCCACGAACATAAAGGTGGTCATGTGGTCACGGGGCTGCTTCAGCAGCCACATGGGCAGGACAGCGGCAAAGAAGATGTACACAAAGGTGATGTAGCTCCATGCAGCCTTGCCCAGAATGATGGGGAAGTTTGCACCCACCACAAAGGACAGCACGATGAATACGATGCTGATCACATTCTCTTTCCAGCCGGTGAAGTGCAGGTTCTTCTGCAGCAGGCCAAAGACCACGGCGAACACCATGAACATGATGGAGACCATGCCGGCAGCACCGTTGGTCTGGGCAGCCTCCACCAGAGCACCGTCAGCACCGTAGGCATTGAAGGTGCCGGCCACCATGTCGGCAAAGGCGGCAATGACGATGCCGCAGAACAGCCAGCAGAACAGCAGGAACAGCTTGCGGCCGGTCTTGCCGATGTACTTTTCGATCAGCATGCCCATGCTCTTGCCGTCGTTCTTAACGGAAGCATACAGAGCGCCGAAGTCGGTGACAGCACCGAAGAAGATGCCGCCCAGCAGCACCCACAGCAGCACCGGCAGCCAGCCGAACGCAGCGGCCTGGATCGCACCGGTAACAGGGCCTGCACCGGCAATGGAGCTGAACTGGTGTGCAAACACGGTCCAGCCGTCGGTGGGAACGTAGTCCCGGCCGTCCTCATGGACAACTGCCGGGGTCTTGGCAGAGGGGTCGATGCCCCACTTGTTTGCCAGCCAGCGGCCGTAAAGCATATAAGCGCCAAACAGACACACGGCTGCGATCAATACGATGACCAGCGTATTCATTGTTTTTACCTCTTTCCTTTCTTGGCATCCGGCAAATGTCAGCGACATGGGGCGGCAGGATGTAAAAAAGGCCCCGTCTTCCTGCGTTCGTTCCATTTGGGACGAACCATCGAAGACGAAGGCCTTCACATACACTGCACATCGTGTATGGAATACTCCGCGATACCACTTCGTTTGCTGCACAGGGCAGCCACTCCCAGCGTACATACATACGCAGCCCCGTAACGTGGGCAAAACGGCCATGCATTACTGGAAGGCGGGGTCAGCGCCTTTGTTCACACAGGCTGCTCGCAGGGGAGAACGCTTTGCTCCTGACTGCTGCCCTTGCATCAGATGGGCGGCTCTCTGGGAGAGGGTGCTGCAAAGAATCATGTCCTGTTCATCGCATTTGCCGAATGATTGTCCGTATTTTAGTGCGGAATTCACAAATTGTCAATATCCTTGGAACAAGTTCGGAGGATACACTAATTCAGGAAAGCGTTCTGCAATAATTTTTAGGTGATTTTTGTTCATGCGTGAAACGAAGAAAACTATACACGTCAACGAATGAAAAGAGTTCACGCCAAGGGCTTGACTTTCACACTTTGATGTGCTAAAGTGGTGATGCAAGAAAGAACCTGAACATTTCCGGAACATTTAAAAGAGGGAACGCTCCCAAAACCGGACAGTCCGCTGCGGCGGCAAGGAGAACATTCATGGCAGATAAAAATTCCAGAAGAAACCAGACCACCGATGCACTGTTTGATGCCATCCTCAGTCTGGAAACGCGGGAGGAGTGCTACAATTTCTTTGAAGACCTGTGCACTGTAAAGGAGATCTCGGATATGGCGCAGCGGCTGGAAGCGGCAAAGATGCTGCTGGACGGCAGAACCTACGATCAGATCGTGAAGGCAGTGGAGATCAGCACGGCCACCATCAGCCGCATCAACCGCTGCATCCAGTACGGCTCCGGCGGCTACCGCGAGACCATTGAAAAGGTGCGCGGCACCCAGAACCCTAAAAAGCAGGAGTAACACCGGCGTACCCGGCAGACATAGAATGGGGCGTACACCGCCCCTGACCGGATGAACGAAAGGAAGGTTTTATCATGTCTGCTGAGAACTGTATCGATACCACCCGCTGCCCCTGCCCCTGCCTGCCCAAGGTGACGCTGGAGCAGGCGGTCATTGACCTTGTGGAGAGCATTGCTCTGCAGGAAAATGCCCTGAGCCACATCCTGTGCGCCGAAAGCCGGAAGATGGATGCCGCCATGAAACTGGACGGTCTGGACCTGTGCAAGCTGCTGGAAGTAAACGATTCGGCCACCAACATGGTGCACGCCGTGGCAAACCTGGAGCTGGTGCTCAAGGATAAGCTGGAGTTCGTCTCCAACAACCTGTACTATCCGCCTGTGGATGCCGCAGCGAAGTAAGAAGATGCTGAAAGGCCTGTCCGGATGCCGGGCGGGCCTTTTCTCTGCTTGAATGCATAATTTTTGTAAAAACCATTTGTTGGAATTGCTGATAACGGGATTCTGTGCTATACTATACAATGTATCACCATGAAAGTGAGGAAATTTACAAATTGCTGAACTACGATGCGATCCTGTTTGATGTGGACGGGACCCTGATCGATTCCGCTCCCGGTATCATAAATACATTAAAAGAAGTCTTTGCCAAGATGGGCGTGGACACCACAAATGTGAACCTGCGCCGCTACCTTGGCCCGCCGCTGCGCAAGAGCTTTGGGGAGCACTTTACCGACCCGGCCCTCATTGAAAAGGCCACCGACCTGTACCGCGACAGCTACGCCGTCAAGGGCAGCCACGAGTGCGCCGCCTACCCCGGTGCAGCAGAGATGCTGCAGCGCCTGAAGGACGCAGGCCTTGTGCTGTGCACCGCTACCTCCAAGCCTACGCAGGTCGTCACGCCCATTCTGGAAGAAAAGGGCCTTGCAGGCTATTTTGATTTTATCGGTGGCGCGTCCATGGACGAGAGCCGCGACACCAAGACCGACGTGGTGCGCCATGTGCTGGCCCAGCCCATGATGCAGGGCAGGCGGGTGCTGATGGTGGGCGACCGCAACGACGACATGCGCGGCGCTGCGGACTGCGGGCTGGATGCCGCCGGTGCGCTGTACGGCTACGGCAGCAGGGAAGAGCTGGAACCCTTCCACCCGGTGCTGCTGGCCGAAAGCTGCGCCAACCTTGCAGACCAGATCCTGAACGGACAGGCATGACCGGAAGGCCCTGTGCCGGAAACTAAGTGAATGGTGAGAGATATGAGAAATACACGACCGGAAAAGCAATCGCTTACTCCTATGCAGAAGCAGGCTGTGCTGGTGTGCAGTGTGTGCGCGCTGGCAGCCATTCTGACCATTGCCATTACCATGACGCTGCTCAAGCGCGGCAAGACCCCTGCAGCCCCGGGGGAACAGCCCTCCAGCGAGGTGCTGGTGCCGGGCGAAGAGGATATCTCGGATCACTACCAGATCAGCGAGACCTCTGCCGCCCTGCTGCCGGAGACCGCCGACGCGGGCGAGAGCTACCAGAAGGAAACGCTGTTCCTCGGCGATTCCAACACGGTGCGCCTGTACGCCAACGGCCTGATCAGTCTGCAGCAGTTCTGCGCCAAGGAGGGCATTGGCACCCATGCCGCCCTGAACGAGGGCATCGTTACCTTTAAAAAGGACAGCAGCACCTACACCATCGCGCAGGCCGTGGCCAAAATGAAGCCCCGCCGCGTGGTCATCATGCTGGGCACCAACGATACCGGCATGAGCGTGGACGAGTTCATCAAGAACTACACCGCGCTGGTGCAGGCCATTCAGGAAAGCTACCCCTACACCGACATCATCGTGAACACGGTGCCGCCGGTGCCTGCAAACCACGCAAACTACCCCCACATGGACCAGACCAAGATCGACGACTTCAACATGGCCCTGCTGTCCATGTGTGAGCAGATGGGCCTGAAGTTCCTCAACAGTGCCGAAGCGCTGAAGGATGCCAACGGCTATGGCCGCGAGGATTACTACCAGACCGGCGATATCCACCTGAAGCCCGTGGGCCTGAAGGCCATGCTGAGCTATCTGCGCACCCACGCTTACCAGACCGACGACCGTCGGCCGGACACCGCCAACATCCCCACCCGCGCCGAGTATACCCCGAACCCCAGCTCTGCGGTGACAGCACCCAGCAGCTCGGAGGCTGCAGGCTCTTCCGAAGAGCAGGGTGTGCTGTATCAGGCCAGCTACCGGGTGGACAAGACCGGCGGCACCCTTTCCAGCGGCAGCGACAGCGGCAAGACATCCCTCTCCTATGAAGTGACCAGCGCCGCCCAGTCCATCAGCGTGACGGCTGTGCCGCAGGACGGCTATGTGTTCGTCAAGTGGAGCGACGGCGTGACCCAGAAGACCCGCACCGATACGAACTTCAAGCAGAACGTGGACGTGACCGCCGTGTTTGCAGCGGCTTCCGTGCATATCAGCAGCACCGGCAAGGCCGTGCTGGGCGATTCCTACACCTTTACCGCAAAGCTGGGCGGCAAGCACCTCACTGCCGACAGCATCCGCTGGTACGCCAACGGTGCGGAAGTGCCGCAGGCGGCGGGCAAGACCACCGTCAAGGTGGAGATCGACCCCTCCATGCTCAATGCGACCTTTAAGGTGTACGCAGTGGCAAGCTACAACGGCTGCACCGTTACCAGCAACGTCCTGAATGTGACGGTCAGCGGCGTAAGCTCCGGCAGCTCGTCTCACAGCTCCGGCAGCTCTGGCAGCACGTCGGGCAGCAGTTCTTCCGGCAGCACCAGTTCTTCCGGTGCATCGTCCGGCACCACCTCCGGGGCATCCTCCGGGGCTACATCCACCTCCGGCAGCTCGTCTCACAGCTCTTCCGACAGCTCGTCTCACAGCTCTTCCAGCAGTGAGAGCACGGCTTCCCCGGCAGGCTCGGCTTCTGCTTCCAACGGAACAGCCAGCTCTTCCCACAGCACCAGCTCGTCCCACGCGGGCTCTGGTGAGAGCAGCTCGGCTTCCCATAGCAGCTCCGGCAGCGAGAGCAGCTCTGCAAGCTCTGGCAGCTCCCATGCGGCTTCGGAATCCAATGCCAGCAAGGAAGCCGCCAACGAGCAGTCCGCATCCACGGACTCCGCGTCCTGAGGCTGTCACCCCGGCCTGCCGTGCCGCATAGGCTGGCAGGAAGGGAGGCGTTTGCATGTACTACGAGGAACCCCGCATCCCGGCGCTGCCCGGGGAAGAGAACGTGACCGACGGCAGCGTGGATGATTACGGCACCGACTGGGAGAACGTGGACAACGGCGCGCTGGAAGAGGAAATGGCAAAGTGTGCTGCCACCCCCTGTGATGTCAAAACCACCTGCCCGGACAACGACCCGGAGCAGACAGACGTACCACCGTACGAAATTGTAACAGAATGATGTGAAGCCAGCTCTGTTTACGGCAGGGCTGGCTTCTGCCTGTTGTTGAGCGCATGGCAGTTGAGGCCATGGCAGAAGGAAAAGAGGGAAGGTTTATGGCAAAATATTATTGCGTGCTGTTCGATGCAGACAACACCCTGCTGAACTTTGACGCAGCCGAAAGCAAAGCACTGGCCGAAACGCTGGTGAACTACGGCATTGAGCCGGATGCAGAAACGGTGCAGACCTACCGCACCATCAACTCGGAGCTGTGGCGGCAGCTGGAAAAAGGCCAGCTCAAGCGGGAAAAGCTCATGGCGGAGCGGTTTACCCGCTTCCTCAAGGCCATTGATGCCGCCGGTGACGGAGCCGAGATGAACCGCTTCTATCTGGAACAGCTCTCCACCCACCCGGACCTGATGGGGCCGGAAGTGCTGGATGTGCTGCGGGAGCTTTCCGAGGTGGCAACGCTGGCCGTTGTGACCAACGGCTTCCAGAAGGTGCAGATCCGCCGTCTGGCCGAGAGCGGTGTGCTGAACTTTATGGAGGACGTGTTCGTCTCCGAGAAGATGGACAGCGAAAAGCCGAACCGCAGAATTTTTGATGCGGCCCTGCGCGCCCTTGGCGTGGAGAACCGCGAGCATGTGCTGGTGGTGGGCGATGGCCTGAGCAGCGACATTCAGGGCGGCGTGAATGCGGGCCTTGACACCTGCTGGTATAACCCCAGCCACGCCGAGAACCCCGGCAAGGTGGTGCCCACCTACGAGATCGCAGACCTGAAAGAGCTGTACCCGCTGGTGATGGAGCAGGAAGAGCTGGCCAATGTGGGCCTGAAGAACCGCCGCCACCAGTGCTGAGCCAATAAGCGGATGGAGAACGGGATCATAAAACTATGCTGATACATTTGGAAAAACTAGGCAAGAGCTTTGGCGAGAAGATCGTGCTGCACGATGTGACCGCCAGTGTCGAGCGGGAGGACCGCATCGGCATCGTGGGCCAGAACGGCGCGGGCAAGACCACCCTGCTCAAGATTTTGACCGGCGAGTACCAGGACTACGAAGGTGAGTTCAGCGTGACCCACGGCGTGACGCTGGGCTATCTGGAACAGAACGCAAAGCTGGATGCCACGCTGGATCTCTACGGCGAGATGCGCTCCACCTTTGCCCCTGTGCTGGATGCCATGGCCCAGATGCAGGTGCTGGAACGCAAAATGGCCGCGCAGCCGGACGACACGGAGCTGCTGGCCCGGCACGACCAGCTGCAGAACATCGTGGATGCCGCCGACGGCTACAACATGGATGTGAACATCAAAAAGGTGCTGTCCGGCATGGGCTTTGCGCAGGATACATGGCAGAAGAACATTGCGGTGCTCTCCGGCGGTGAGCTGACGAGGCTGCGGCTGGCAAAGCTGCTGCTGGAAAAGCCGGACGTGCTCATTCTGGACGAGCCCACCAACCACCTGGACTTTGCCACCATGGAATGGCTGGAAAACTACCTCAAAAGCTATTCCGGTGCGGTGCTGGTGGTCAGCCACGACCGCTACTTCCTCGATAACGTGTGTACGAAGATCTGGGAGGTCTCCTACCAGACCATGACCACCTACAAGGGCAACTTCTCGGCCTACCTGCCCCAGAAGGAAGCCTCCGATGCCCTGCGCCAGAAGCAGCACGATGCAGATGTGGCACTGGCCGAAAAGCTGCAGGACTACGTGGACCGCAACCTTGTGCGCGCCTCCACCACCAAAATGGCCCAGAGCCGCCGCAAGCAGCTGGAAAAGCTGGAGATCACCGAAGCGCCCAAGGACGAGACCAACCAGCTCAAGTTCCGGTTTGAATATGACGTAGAACCGTGGAACGAGCTGGTGCTGCTCAAGAACCTGACCATCAAAATAGGGGAGCGCACCCTGCTGGAACCCTTTACCTACACGGTGTGCCGCGGCCAGCGGCTGGTGATCGCAGGCCCCAACGGCGCGGGCAAGTCCACCCTGATGCAGGTGCTGGACGGCAAGCGCCGCCCCTCCGGCGGCATGGTGCGGCTGGGCACCGGCGCACGGCCCAGCATCTTTGCCCAGCAGCAGAACCGTCTGGGGCAGGGCCGGGTCATCGATGTGATCTGGAACAAGTACCCCCGCATGACCGAGCTGGAGGTGCGCAGCCATCTGGCAAAGCTGGGCTTCCGGGGCGAGACGGTGTTCAAGCCCTGCGAGGCGCTTTCCGGCGGCGAGCTGGCCCGCCTGCGCTTTGCGGAGATCGTGCTGGAACGGCCCAACCTGCTGTTTCTGGACGAGCCCACCAACCATCTGGACATCTACACCCGCGAAAACCTTACCGAGGCCCTCATGGCCTACACCGGCACGCTGCTGCTGGTCACCCATGACCGCCACCTGATGAACAGTCTGGCCTGTCCCATCCTCTACCTTGAGGACGGCAAGGCCACCCTCTACCCCAGCTACGATGCCCTGATGGGCCGCAACGCCCCGGCCCCTGCCGTGCAGAAGGCCGCCGAACCGGCCAAGACCGGCTACGGCAGGGAGCAGCGCCGCCGCCGCGCAGAGCTGCGCGCCAAGATCAAGGCCTGCGAGGACGAGATGGAAGCCTGCGGTGCACGCGAAGTGGAGCTGGACAACGAGATCAACTCCCCGGAGGTGTACAACGACCCCGACCTGCTGCGCCAGAAGAGCGACGAGCTGAGCGACCTGCGCTTCCATCAGGAAGAGCTGTTTGCCGCGTGGGAAGCTGCCATGGAAGAGCAGGAAAGCTACGAGCAGAGCCAGCAGACCGAAGAGTAAAGGAGAGTGCAGCATGCCCCAAAACAGACGCAGTTACGAAAAAACGCGCCGCATCGCCCTTTCCGGCCTGCTGTTTGCGCTGGCCATGGCACTTTCGTTCATTGAGGGCACGCTCACCATCCCGGGCCTTTTGCCGGGCATGAAGCTGGGCCTTGCCAACATCGTAGTGATGTACGCGCTGTTTTTCATGGGGCCGAGGCAGGCGCTGGTGCTGGACGTGCTCAAGGCACTGTTCGTGTTTCTGGTGTCCGGCTTCACGGCGGGCTTTCTCTCGCTGTGCGGCGGCCTTTTGTCCCTGCTGGTGATGTGGGTGCTGTACTATCTGCTGCCGGTGCGGCCAACCTGGTTCATCCTTTCCGTATGCGGCGCACTGGCCCACAACATCGGCCAGCTGCTGGGCGCGGGCGTGATCATCTCGTCCTCGCTGTCCTTCTACTATGCGCCGGTCATGCTGGTGCTGGGCCTTGTGATGGGCGCACTGACCTCCATCACCCTCAAGGCCCTGCTGCCGGCGCTGGGCAAAATGGGCTTCTCCACGCAGGAAAAGCGGGGGGAATAACCAACCGTCCATGCATCACAGTTGCATTTTGGCCGGAAATCAGTATAATAAGGAAACAACCTGCTATTTTAAAGATAAAATCTCTTGCATACAGCGCTGCCGCCGTGGGAAAGTGCGCGGCAGCCGGGAGGTGTTTGCACTATGAGTGAAAAAGTTACCATCAAGGTGGAGCGCAAAAAGCTGCATCTGCCCACCATCGCCCTGCGGGGGCTGGTGGTGTTCCCCAACAATCTCGTCCACTTTGAGGTGGGCCGCGAAAAGAGCATTGCCGCCGTGGAGTGGGCAATGGCAAACAATTCCAACGTGTTTCTGGTGGCACAGAAGTCCATGGACACCACCGAGCCGCAGCAGGCAGACCTGTTCAGCTACGGCGTGGTGGCCGAGGTCAAGCAGGTGCTGCGCGTCTCCGGGGACCTTGTAAAGGTCCTGGTGGAGGGCAAGTACCGCGCAAAGCTCAGTGCACTGGATGCCAGCGGCGATTTTCTGCTTTCGGAGGTGCGCCCGGCCCCGGTGCGCGCAGGCAAGGCCGACGATGCCGTGGAGACCGAAGCGCTGCTGCGCGCCCTCAAGGCCGGGTTTGACGAGTACCTTGGCATGAACCCGCGCCTTGGCAAGGACGTGGTGTTTGCCATCGTTTCCAGCGACGACCCCGCCTTCCTCAGCGAGTACATGCCTGCAAACCTGCTGTTCCGCTACGAGGACAAGCAGGCCGTGATGGACGAGGGCACCCTGAACGGACGGCTGAAAAAGCTCATCGAGATGCTGCGCCGTGAGTGTCAGGTGATGAAAATTGAAAAGGAGATCGCGGAAAAGGTCAACGAGTCCATGGACAAGAACCAGCGCGATTACTACCTGCACGAACAGCTGCACATCATCAGCGACGAGCTGGGCGAGGGCGACGACACCCACGCCGAGGCCGACGAGTACCGCCGCAAGATCACCGGGCTGCACCTTGCCGAGGACAGCGAGAAGAAGCTGCTCAAGGAAGTGGACCGCCTTGCCAAGATGCAGGGCTCCAATCAGGAGGCAACGGTCATCCGCACCTATCTGGACACCTGCCTTGACCTGCCGTGGAACACCTTTACGGTGGACGACCTTGATATCAGCCGCGCACAGCAGATTCTGGACCGCGACCACTACGGCCTGAAAAAGGTGAAGGACCGCATTCTGGAAACGCTGGCCGTGCGCAAGCTGGCACCGGACGTGAAGGCACAGATCATCTGCCTTGTAGGCCCTCCGGGCGTGGGCAAGACCAGTATTGCACGCTCCATCGCCGAAAGTCTGGGCCGCAAGTATGTGCGCATCAGCCTTGGCGGCGTGCGGGATGAAGCCGAGATCCGCGGCCACCGCCGCACCTACATCGGCGCGATGCCCGGCAAGATCATCACTGCCATGATCTCTGCCAAGAGCGCGAACCCCCTCATGCTGCTGGACGAGATCGACAAGCTGGCAGGCGACTTCCGCGGCGACCCGGCCGCAGCCCTGCTGGAAGCGCTGGACCCGGAGCAGAACAGCACCTTCAACGATCATTTCATCGATATCCCGTTCGATTTGAGCCATGTGCTCTTTATCACCACGGCCAACGATCTGGGCAGCATCCCCGGCCCCCTGCGTGACCGCATGGACGTGATCGAGCTGCCCAGCTACACCCGCGTGGAAAAATACAACATTGCCCGCAAGCACCTGCTGCCCAAGCAGCTCAAGGCCTGCGGCCTGACCGGCAAGGTCACCCTGAGCCAGAGCGCGCTGTACGGCATCATCGACGGCTACACCCGCGAGGCCGGTGTGCGCAATCTGGAACGCACCATCACCAGCGTGCTGCGCAAGTGCGCCCGCAAGATCGCCGCAGGCGAGGTGGAAAGCGTCTCCGTTACCGGCACCATGCTGGAACAGCTGCTTGGCCCCCGCTTCGTCAAGCCCGACTTCCTCAACCGCACCAACGCGGTGGGCATCGCCAACGGTCTGGCATGGACCAGCGTGGGCGGCGAGACCCTGCCCATCGAGGTGCAGGTGATGGACAACGGCAGCGGCAAGATCACCGTCACCGGTTCGCTGGGCGACGTGATGAAGGAGAGCGCTCAGCTGGCCGTTACGTGGGTGCGCGTGCACGCCGCCGAGTACGGCATCGACCCGGAAAAGCTCAAGAAGTGCGACCTGCACATCCACGCCCCGGAGGGCGCAGTGCCCAAGGACGGCCCTTCTGCCGGTGTCACCCTGACCACGGCGCTGGTGTCCTGCCTGTCCGGCATCCCGGTGCGCGGTGATGTGGCCATGACCGGCGAGATCACCCTGCACGGCAACGTGCTGCCCATTGGCGGCCTGCGGGAAAAGAGCATGGCGGCCTACCGCGAGGGCATGAAGACCGTGCTCATCCCCAAGGACAACGAACCCGACCTGTATGAGGTGGACGACGAGGTGAAGAAGAACCTCACCTTCCTGCCCATGCAGAGCCTGACGCAGGTGCTGAACGCGGCCCTGCTCAAGCCCCAGAACGCAAAGAAGGCCAAGGCTCCCAGCCGCACCCATGCAAAGAAAAAGGCGGCAGACGCCGCCATCGTGCCGCCCACCGCAGAAAAGCCCCAGCCCGGCGCGGTGTGCTGAGAATAGGGCAGGGCGGCAGATAGCTTTCTCCGCGAACAGCCCGGGACTCCAGTCCCGCCCCAACGCTTGCGCGCCGGGGCCCCACCCCCAGGAC
>ERZ779762.663-NODE-663-length-21855-cov-2.781514_pt1 | contig 21855 bp, 20 predicted proteins | sample MGYA00511887_ERZ779762 | MGnify/ENA primary metagenome ERZ779762 (study PRJEB29588, sample SAMEA2163052) | human gut metagenome | biome: human gut; feature: human-associated habitat; material: faeces | place: Denmark | collected 2008/2010 ...
TGATTGCTACTACTTCATATCCTTCTGCTCCAAACATCTGTCTGAAAGCAAGACGTCCAATACGTCCAAATCCATTAATCGCTACTTTTACTGCCATTTGTCGATTCCTCCTAAAATTTACTTTAAAGTGTGTTTGTTAAATTTTTTACAAACTCTTAAGTCTATTCTAACCAATTTGGTTAAAAATTTCAAGTGGTAATTGCGTTTTTTCTCATTTTTTTCTATTTTCTTTTATTTAAACTGATGTCCGCTGATACGAAGTTTCGGACTGGAAAGTCTCTGGCTGAAGAAATGGTATTTTTTCATGCTCATTTTGCGGCCTTTGTAAGTCACCATGCGCTGTCCTTCCAACACTTCCTGAGCAGCCTTCATACACTGTCTTCTGGCTCCGGTTGAATATTTTCCACGTTCAACATTTTTGATCTCTCTTGAAAATTTTCCCTGGCGGACCGGACTAAACTGCCCTCTCTGCTTGATTACCTTTAATACAGAGTTTGGAAAACGGGAAGATTTTACACGGTTCATAACCACACATCCAACAGCTACTTTTCCTGCGTAGCACTGATTGCCGGCTTCACAGTAGATGATCGCTGCCATGTATTTTAAATCATTATTGGTATATGATTTTTCTGCTGCCTGAGATGTCTGTGCCGGACTAACTGCCGCACATGCGATCACAAGAAGAAATGTAAGGATTGTCTTTAATACTTTTTTTGAAAACATAATAAAAATTAACCTCCATGTCAAAATGATGTCTGTATCATTTTAGCAATATTTGTAATAAATTTCGTTACGTTTTGTAACATTTATGTAATAATTATAACATGAAAAAGAAATATTTCAACCCTTTTTTCAAAAAAAAATGAACGTTGCGTCTGCAAACGTCCATTTTTCGGTATGTTCAATATTGTTTCGAAATTCAGGAATAGTGTTCCAACACCTCTTCAAATTTCATTTTTCCACCAAACAGATCCAACGCACTTCCAATGGTGAAATCCATTTTCCCATCGGACAATGACTCCAGTTTTTCAAGATCTGAAAAGGATCCGATTCCTCCGGCATATGTTACCGGAAGTTTATTGCACCGTGAAAGAATCCGAACCAGTTCACAGTCAATGCCGGTTCCCGTTCCTTCTACCGCCACGCCATGTACAAGGTATTCATCACAATACCGGCTCAACTCTTCCATCAGCGCCTCATCCAGAGGCTGATCGGTAAATTTCTGCCAGCGGTTTGTTACGATATAATAGGTTCCGTCTTTGGGGCGGCAGCTCAGATCAAGCACAAGGTGCTCTTTTCCAATTTCTTTCCGCAATGTCTCCAGACGTTCAAAATGAATCTTCCCCTCGGCAAATACATAGGAAGTAACAATTACGTGACTGGCACCCGCTTTGATGAAATGCGCCGCATTCTCCACGGTAATACCGCCTCCGACCTGCAAACCGCCCGGATAAGCAGCAAGGGCTTCTTCTGCCTGCCGTCTGTCTTCCTCATAATACTCGCTTCCTACCGGATTTAAAAGGATGACGTGTCCTCCACGAAGATTTTTCTTCTTATATAAATCCGCATAATCCGCTGCACTCATCTCCGAGACAAAATTCTCTTCCGCCTGATTTCCTGCATCTTGCAGGCTGCCCCCGACAATCTGCTTTACTTTACCATTATGAATGTCGATACATGGTCGAAATTTCATCTGTCTTTCTCCTATAAACCAAGGATTTCTTTTACTGTTTTTTCCATTTCCGATTTATCGCATACCTTGTCATGCAGAATCGGAGCAGTACGGATCTCCTCAATTGCCTGTGGTACTTTCACACCGGAAAGTTTATTTAATTCGTCTACAAGTTCAAAGTCTGTCATGCTGTCGTATTTTTCATCAATCGAATCCATGACACTTCTTGTAAATTTGTATGGACTTGCTGTCGATGCAATTACAGTTTTCACACCGGTTTTCGCTGCTTTCTGATAATATACATTGCTTGCTACTGCCGTGTGTGTATCCATAATATAGCCGGTCTTATCATAAACTTCTTTGATGGTTGCATGTGTCTCCTCTTCCGAAGCAAATCCACCGACAAAATCTGCCAGTTTTTCTTTCATTTCCGGCGTAATGCTGTACTCGCCTTTTGTCGTCAAAGCGTCCATAAAGGCTTTGGTCTGTGCTGCATCTTCGCCCGTAATACGGTAGATCAGGCGCTCCAGATTGCTTGAGATCAAAATGTCCATCGATGGAGATGTCGTAAGGATAAACTCTCTCTTACGGTCATATGTACCAGTCTGGAAGAAGTCAAACAATACTTTATTTTCATTGGAAGCACAATACAAGGTTTCGATCGGAACTCCCATATTTTTTGCATAATAAGCGGCAAGAATATTACCAAAGTTTCCGGTTGGAACGACAACATTCATCTTCTCTCCGGCTTTCAGTTCGCCCTGACGAAGAAGCTGACCATACGCATAGACATAATATACAATCTGTGGAACCAGTCGTCCGATATTGATAGAGTTTGCGGAAGAGAACTGATATCCTGCCGCATCCATTTCTTTGGCAAGTTCCTTGGAATTAAACATCTGTTTTACACCGGTCTGAGCATCATCGAAGTTTCCGATAATTCCGACTACATTGGTATTTTTTCCTTTTTGTGTCAGCATCTGTTTTTCCTGAATCGGACTTACTCCGTTTTTCGGATAAAATACGATAATGCTTGTACCTTCTACATCTGCAAATCCCGCAAGTGCAGCTTTTCCTGTATCTCCGGAAGTCGCTGTCAAAATGACGATTTCATTTTTCACTCCGTTTTTCTTTGCGGATGTTGTCATCAGATATGGCAGGATTGACAATGCCATGTCCTTAAACGCAATGGTTTTTCCATGGAACAATTCAAGATAGAACGCACCGTCTTTTTTTACCAATGGTGCGATTTCTTTCGTATCAAATTTATCATCATAAGCACCATGAATACAATGAAGCAGTTCTTCCTTGGTAAAATCTGACAAATACAGTTTCATTACTTCGTATGCCGTTTCCTGATAAGTAAGTCCTGCCAGTTTCTCCAATTCTACATCCAGTGCAGGAATTGAATCCGGCACAAACAATCCGCCATCGTCTGCCAGACCTTTTAAGATTGCCTGGGAAGCGGTCACTTTTTCACTGTTGCTTCTTGTACTTTTGTACATGATACTCATAATATTCCTCCATTTCTGCGTACTTTACGGCACGCATTGCATTTTCACAAACTAATTGCTTTCTCATTGTAACATTTTTTTTATTCTTTTACAATAACTTTCTATTTGAAAAATTTGTGGCTGCGTACCGTCTATTTAAAAAATTCATGGCAGCCATGCTGTGCGACTTTTGTGAGATCCCGGTCAAACCAGGCGACATTTTTCGGATTGGAAGCACTCCGGCACATGAAATACAATGCCCCTTTCGAGATGTCTTTTCCTGCCAGCGCCTGTTTTACCGCCTTTTTTGTCTTGTCTGAAACCGTCACGCGGTAATATCTTCCATTGGAAACCGGCGAAAACTGGTATCTTCCTGCGCGGTTGGCAAATACAACTCCTTTTACCGTATCCGGAAAATGTTTGGAATGGACGCGGTTTAAGATAACATTTGCCACCAGAATCCGTCCCTCCAGATCCTGATCTCCTGCCTCCGCTTCCACAATCCGCTGTAAAATCTTTCTCCCTGTCGTCTTTGTTCCGCGCGGCGTTTGCGTTCCCGACGTTTGCGCTCTCTTTCTTCACGTTCCCGCTGTTGTTGCTCATACCGCTCTTCTGCCGCAGCATACGAAGCCGCCTGCTCCGAATAACGGCGTGTCTGCATATCACACCAGCACCGGGCATCCTCTTCTCTTGCCTGTGCTTCCCGGACTGCGGACTGGTTCTCCTGTGTCACCTCATCCTGAAGTACAATGGCTTCGGTCGTCTCCGGTTCTTTTGCCGGTAAATTTTTCCATGCTCCTGATATGAGAATGACAGCCGCAGCTCCCATACTAATTCCATATAATTTTATTTTTTGAATCATTACACATACTCCTTTCATAGTTTAGAGTATATGCAATTCTTTCAAAGTTATTACAAAAATATTACAAATTTTTCACTTTAAAATTACGCTCGGCGGCGCGGCGCTGATCTTTCTTCGCAATATCTTCACGCTTGTCATACAGTTTTTTTCCTTTGGCAAGGGCAATCTCCACTTTGATCAGGCTTCCTTTAAAATATACCTGGAGCGGAACCAGCGTATATCCTTTCTGTGACATTTTACCGATCATCTTACGGATCTCGCTGCGATGCAGCAGAAGTTTCCGCACACGAAGCGGATCTTTATTGAAAATATTTCCTTTTTCATAAGGACTCACGTGCATTCCATAGATAAATACTTCTCCTTTTTCCACTCGGATAAAAGATTCTTTGATGCTGCAATGTCCCATCCGCATGGACTTTACTTCCGTTCCATGCAGTTCGATCCCGGCTTCGTATTTTTCTTCTATAAAATAATCATGCCATGCTTTTTTATTGTTTGCAATCAATCGAATACTTTCTTTACTCATCTTCTTCCCTCATTTCCATATTTTCCGGCAAAAAATCAATGGTTCGCAGATTTTTGTCCGCGCGTACAACCTGAACACGCATTTTCTGTCCCAGACGGTACTCTTTCGCGCTGTACGTGCCGACAACACGGTAATTGGCGGCATCGTATTCGTATACATCATCGGTAAGATCTGCGAGACGGATCATTCCTTCGATCGTATTGGGCAGTTCCACATAAATGCCCCACGATGTCACACCACTGATCACACCTTCATAACATTCTCCAATCTTAGACTGCATAAATTCTGCCTTCTTCATCTTATCCACTTCGCGTTCGGCATCGTCTGCACGCCGTTCCAGACTGCTACAGGATTTTGCCACGCCCGAAAGGATCTCCTGATAATGTTCCTGCCGTTTTTCCGAAAGTCCTTTTTTGAAACTTTCTTTTAAAATACGGTGAATCTGAAGATCCGGATATCTTCGGATCGGCGAAGTGAAATGGCAGTAATATTTCGTTGCCAGACCAAAATGCCCCTCGTTTTCCGGCTCGTATTTGGCGCGTTTCATCGCACGCAGGGTAAGCCGGCTCAAAAACGTCTCTTCCTCTGTTCCCTCGATACTTTCCATCAGTTTCTGGATTTCCCGTGGATGCACTTCCTGTTGTCCCACTTTTAATGTATGGGAAAAACTATGTGCCAAAACTGCCAGTTCCCGGACTTTTTCCAGATCCGGATATTCGTGGGTACGATATAAAAACGGAAGTTCTTTCCAAAAGCTGTCCTCGGCAACCACTTTATTTGCCGCAAGCATAAATTCCTCGATAATCTTGGTTGCAAAATTGCGGTCATACGGCACGATATCGACCGGATGTCCTTCTTCGTCAAGGATCAGTTTGCACTCCGGAAAATCGAAATCGATCGATCCCTGCTTTTTCCGTTCTGCACGCAGAATTGCTGCCAGTTCTTTCATCTGTTCAAACATTGGCACAAAGGCTTCGTATTCTGCCATCGTTTTTTCATCATGATCGGTCACGATGGCATTGACATCGGTGTAACTCATACGGCGGTCGACGCAGATGACAGATTCTCCGATCCGGTAGTCTTTGATATGCCCTTTCGCATCGTAATGGATGATACAGCTGAGTGTAAGCCGGTCCACTCCCTGGTTTAATGAACAGATTCCATTGGACAGTTTCCGTGGGAGCATCGGGATAACACGGTCGGCAAGATACACACTGGTTCCGCGGTTCAGTGCCTCTTTATCAAGCGGCGACCCCTCTTTCACATAATGACTGACGTCTGCAATATGCACACCCAGTTCATACCCTCCGTTTTCCTCTTTGTGCAATGTGATCGCATCATCGAGATCTTTCGCATCTTCGCCATCAATCGTAACCGTCATCCGGTCACGCAGATCCATTCGTCCTGCAATGTCCGTCGAATCCACTTTCTCCGGAATATGCGGAAGTTCCCGCAGCACTTCTTCCGGAAATTCCTCCGGTATGCCATATCCACGCACAATGGATAAAATATCAATTCCCGGATCGTCCGCATGACCCAGAATTTCAGTCACAACCCCTTCCGGACTTTTTTCTTTACTTCCAAAATCTGTAATTTCTACAACAACTTTTTCACCGGTTTCTGCCTCTTTGGTCTTTCCCTTCGGAATATAGACATCGCTCGTAAACTTTTCGCGGTCTACCACAACAAAACCATAATGTTTATTTCGCATGAACGTACCGACAACAGTTGTGTTAGCACGTTTTAAAATGCGGATGATCTGTCCTTCTTTTCGCTTTCCGTTCTTCGAATCCTTATAGATCTGCACCATCACTTCATCGCCATCGTAGGCATTAGAACAGCCGGACTCCGGAATAAAAATATCATCGGGTTGTCCTTCCACCCGCACAAACCCAAATCCTTTTGACGTTGCCATAAACGTTCCCACATTGACATTTTCTTTGGGAAGTTCATATCGTCCGCTTCCATCGATCACTATTTTTCCTTCTTTTACCAGTTCGTCCAACAGTGCATGAAATTTGGCACGTTCCTTTTTCGGCACACAAAACAGCGCCGCGATTTCTTTGCCTTTCATCGGACGATACTCTTCTTCTTTGATAAATGCATAAAGCATTTCTTTTCGATCCATACTAAGTCCTTTCCGTGCAAGCATGACAATTCATTGCTTGTTTCACATTAGACCTGAATAGTTACCTAATCAGTAAAAAACCTCTGAAGGCTTTCTCTTTACAAAGGCTCTTCAGAGGTTAAAATCCATTTTATAGTATCTCTTGATTATTTCATATTCATGCAGAGTACAATGGATAAGATAATGAACAATGCACCGAGTACACTTGTAACCTTAACCATCTTTCCTTCCGCAGAACGTCCTTTGTTCTTACTCCAATACGTATCTGCTGCACCGGAAACTGCACCAAGACCGGAAGTTTTTCCCTCCTGCATCAATACAACAACAACGATGGCGATACATATTACAATATATAAAACCTGAATGATTGTTTTTACTAAAGTAGACATCTCTTAGTCCTCCTTCTTTCTATAATTTTGAATAAACTCCGGAATTTTAATGCTGTCATCCTCTTTTTTCATCGTCGGGCTGACTTGCTGAGGTGTCCGGTTAATTTTATGATTTACCACAGGCATGTCCTGATTTACCGTAGCCGCTGATGGCTGCGGTTTTCTGGCTGCGCTGTTAAATCCACTCAAAAAGCTTGGCTGCGACATCGGTGTAGGTTTGGCTACGTGTGGTGCCGCGGTATGTCCTAAATTCATCTTTCCGCCAAGAGAACCATTGGAAAATGTACTGCCAAAACCTCCAAAGGAAGAAGCCTGTGCGGCCTCATCTTTTAAGCCTGTCGCAATGATCGTGATGGTAACTCCATCGCTGTCATCATTATCATCCAGCATAATACCAAAGATGATATTGGCATCTTCTCCTGCAAGCTCACGTACATACTCGGCAGCTTCGTTTGTCTCCTGAATACCGATGTCTCCACCACTGAAATTCAGGATAAAGTTTGTCGCACCATCCACGCTTGTCTCAAGCAATGGACTTGTGATAGCCTGTTGTACGGCTTCCATACATTTGTTTTCGCCGGTTCCGTAACCAACTCCGATATGAGCGATACCTTTGTCTTTCATGATCGTCGTGACATCGGCGAAATCGAGATTGATCAGTGCAGGCAGATTGATCAGATCCGTGATACCATGTACACCCTGCTGGAGTACCTGGTCTGCCATGCTGAATGCTTCTTTCATCGAAGTCTTCTTATCCGATATGGAAAGAAGTTTTTCGTTTGGAACTACGATCAGTGTATCAACGTTTTCTTTTAATTTGTCAATTCCTGCCAGTGCATTATCCATACGGCGTTTTCCTTCGAACTGGAAAGGTTTTGTCACAACACCGACAGTCAGAATATCCTGTTCTTTGGCAATCTGCGCAATAACCGGAGCGGCTCCTGTTCCGGTTCCACCACCCATACCGCAGGTGATGAACACCATATCATGCCCCTCGATCAGGTTCAGAAGTTCTTCCCGGCTCTCTTCTGCCGCCTGCTCTCCCACTTCCGGACGAGCACCTGCACCCAGACCTTTTGTCAGTTTTTCACCGATCTGAATGATATGCGGTGCTTTACATCTGCGTAAATGCTGCTTGTCCGTATTGGCACAGACAAAATCCACCCCTTGAATTCCTTCGTCAATCATACGGTTTACGGCATTGTTTCCTGCGCCGCCGACTCCGACCACAAGGATTTTACAAACATATTCCGTATCGTTGTTATTCATTATCTCTAACACTGCAGTTCCTCCTTCTATCTATCCAAAAATATTTCATATATTCAATTATAGCAATTCATTCCTATCAAGTCAGGGGCAGTGAACATTTGTCCCCAACGTCGCACATACTTATATAATAAAGTTTTTCGGAAAAAATATCAAGTATAAATTGTATTTTTTTTGTTAATTTTTCTTTAAAATCACATCACCGCCGGCACGATACGATGACATATCGATCTCTCCTGCCAGTTTTTGTTCTTTTGCCGTCTTTAAAATATCCGACAATGCAGCGATTGCCTCATCGTAGTTGTCTTTTTTTCCAAGGTTCACTTTGATATCTCCCGAATACAAAAATGCGGCATTGCCGCTGTCAAATACCACGCGGTCCCATGTGACCCCATAATGCTGAAACAGTCCGGACAGATTCATAATTCTGGACAGAAGTGCCTCATCTTCCATCTGTACTTTTTCATATAAAGAAAATGTTGTCATGGTTTTCGTTTCAAAAAGCGGAATTCCCGCAATTTCATCCTGTGTACTTTTCAGCACGACACCATCTTTATCAAAATAGATAAATTGATTCATATAGGAAATTCCGGCAATCATTTTCTTTTCATATAACTTAATGTGAATTTTGTGAATTCCCGGATATGTCACCTGATATTCCCTGACGTAGGGAAGTGTCGGACAAAATCCGAGTTTTCGCTTGATCCAGGAGGACACCACATTATGATCCAAAAAGGTATTGCATACTTCCCCGGCTACCACTTCCTGTGAAAAAAAGGTATTTCCCTCGACAGTGATCTCATTGACATGAAATACTGCTGCGATAAGAAGCACCAGGGCTAGAATGATCCCCGGAATAATTAATTTCCAATGTTTTCCTTTTTTCTCGTTCATACTCTTCCTCCTTGTATCTTCTTTTCCCTCTGTCTAATGCACACAAAGGCCGATATTTCGCATGTTTTGTATCGGATTTTCATATCCCCGCAATATATTTTCTGCCTTTTGTCCATTGGTCTCTCCTTCTGCCATTGCTCCCGCCAGTAAAATGGCGGCCCCACTTCGCAGATCCGTCGCCTGCACCGTCTCGCCATGCAGTTTCGTCACTCCGTTAATATAAGCACATTTGGCAACTGTATCGATATCTGCTCCCATTTTCTTCAGATACGGAATCATTTGAAAACGGTTTTCAAATACCGTCTCGCACAAAATACTCTCTCCATGCGCCCGCGAAAGCAGTGTCAGGAAAAGTGACTGCGCATCGGTCGGAAATCCCGGATACGGTGCTGTCTTCAGATAAGGAATCGGATGAATGCCCTGATTTCCTTCTGCAAGAACTCCCTCCGCGTCCTGTGCAAAAAAACATCCGGATTTTTCCAGTTCTTTTCGTTCCGGAAGAAACGACTCTTTTTCTGTCCGGATACGAATTTTCCCCTGTGTCCCAAGAGCCATCGCAGCATAAGTCATAAAGACAATGCGGTCGCCCGGAATCGTCACCTCCGTTCCATGCAGTTTTCCTGCACCACAGATATGAATCGTCCCTGTCGTCTCTCCGTTGATCTTTGCCCCCATGTCGCGAAGCATCTCACACAGGGAACAAATTTCCGGTTCTCTGGCAGTATTTTCCAATACCACATCTGAATTTCCGGATGCATGAAATAAGAGAAGATTTTCTGTCGCACCGACACTCGGATAGGAAAAACGGATCTTTACCGTCTTCGGCACCCGTTCGCGCCGGCATACCAGCCATTCTCCTTCATCCTCCACTTTCACACCGGATTGTTCCAGTGCTTTGATATGGATGTCAATCGGCCGTCTGCCGATGGAACACCCTCCCGGCATGTGTACTTTGGCTTCTCCGGTTCTTGCCAGTAGGCTTCCCAGAAAAAGAATCGAAGCCCGAACGCGTCCGGCTTCTTTCTGTAATATTGCACTATGTTTTAACACATCTGCCTGCACGCGGAAAACCGAATCTTCCCATGCCGTCTGCAAACCAAGATTTTCCAAAAGTTCTGCCATCACTCTGACATCGGAAATGTCCGGGCAATGTCGGAAAATCATCTCGTCGCTCGTAAGAATACTGGCCGCGAGCATTGGCAGGGCGGCATTTTTGCTCCCTTGAAGCACAACCTCGCCCTCCGCACGCCTGCCTCCACGAACTGCAATCTGCACTGTCAAACCTCCGCACTTATGTTTCTACTTTATAGTATGCGGATGTTATGTATTGGTATCATGTCTTTACCCGTTTTTTCGAAATCTGCAGAACCAATCCAATTTCTGCCAGCAAAAAGATAACGCTGCTTCCTCCATAACTGATAAAAGGAAGTGCAATACCGGTAGATGGGATGGAATTTGTCACGACGGCGATATTCGCAAGTACCTGAACAGCAATCTGAGCCATAACTCCGGTACAGATCATACCGCTGAACAAATCCGGTGACGTCGTTGCAACATCGTAAATACGCCAAAGCAGAATCAGAAACATTAGAATCACAATGCCGGCTCCGACGATTCCAAGTTCTTCACAAATAATGGCAAAGATCATATCGTTGTGAGGTTCCGGAATAAAGCCAAGTTTCTGCATACTCTCTCCGAGTCCGGTTCCAAACAGACCACCCGAGGCGATCGCATACAACCCCTGTAAGATCTGGAACCCCCCCTCATTATTTTCTACATCAAGCCAAATCTGGATTCGCTGCATACGAAATGCATCTCCAAAAAAGATGAACAAGCCCACCAGTCCGACACCAACGACAAGTGTCAAAAAGTATAATCTTTTATACCGCGCCGCCACAAAGCACATGATAAACACAATGCCCATCATAACAATCGCGGAACTTAGGTTTTCTTTTCCGACAAGAACGATCAGTACCGCAGCCGCAAGAAGGATTCGAAGTGCTCCTTTGATATGGCTTACCATCGCCGGCGCATTGTTAATAAACGATGCCGTGATGAGAAGTACCGCAATCTTACTGATCTCCGCAGGCTGAATAGAAACCGGTCCGAGGTACAGCCAGCGCTTTGCTCCGTTAAATTCTCTTCCGACAAAATATACGGACAGCTGCAAAAGCACGGCACAAAAATAGAGTACCGTCACAAGATGCACCCGGAATCCCGGCAGCCGCTTTAACAAGATGCGGTAATCAAACTTCGACACTATGATCATTACAACGATTCCGACGATAACATTTATCAGCTGTTTTTTCAAAAAGTAGGCAGAATCCTGAAATTTTACCTGTGCCGTATAAGAACTGGAACTATAGATCATCAATAGTCCAAATCCAAGAAGACATAGCACAATCAAAAGGAGACTGTAATCAAACGAATACACCGCTCCTGCATTCCCGGCTGTTTCCTGCTTTCTGTTTTTCATGAACCGATCACTCCAAACCTCTTACAAAATCTTTAAACATGGTGCCCCTTTGCTCGTAGGAATCAAACATATCCCAGCTTGCACACGCCGGTGAAAGCAATACGGCATCTCCGCTTTTAGCCAGATCATGCGCCGTTTTGACCGCCTCTTCAAGAGACTCTACAAAACGATACTCAAAAAATCCACACTCCTCTGCTTCCTGAGCGATGCGGTCTTTCGTATCTCCGAGAAGGAGCAGGCATTTTACTTTTCCATCAAAACTGCGGATCCAGTCACTAAAACTTCCGCCTTTATCATATCCGCCACCGATCAGGATCGTTGGGCGGTCCATCGACTGAATGCCTTTGATCGCAGCATCCGGATTGGTTCCCTTAGAATCATTGTAGTATTCCACACCATTTATCGTAGTAACATACTCTACACGATGTTCCACCGGATGAAAATGTCTTGTCACTTCCACTGCCACGTCATCCGGCACCCCCATTTTGTCTACCATAAGAAGTGCCGCCATAATATTTTCCGCATTGTGGTCACCAGGCAATTTGGTTTCTTTCTGATTTAAGAGCACTTTGCCATCCCTGCTGCGGATCAGATTTCCGGAAGCATCTTTGTACATACCATTGTCAATCTTCCGCTGGCTGCTGAAAAATTCCACCTGACACGGAAGGCTGTCTGCCGCATTACGCAGTCTCTCGTCTTCATAATTCAGGATACAGAACTGTTCTTTCGTCTGATTTTTGGTAATGGAAAGTTTCGTCTCTGTATATTTTTCCATCGTTCCATGGCGATTCAAGTGATCCGGTGTAATATTTAAGATAGCACTTACTTTCGGACAGAAAGTAACCGTACTTTCCAGCTGGAAACTGCTGATCTCAGCCACGGTAACAGAATCTTCCGAAGTTTTTGCTGCCTCACTCGTATAAGGGTTTCCAATATTTCCCACTACAAATGTTTTGTCATTAAAGGCTTTCATGATCTCGCCAACTAATGTCGTCGTAGTGGTCTTTCCATTGGTTCCCGTGATCGCCATCACACTTCCTTTGTCTACGAGATATCCGAGTTCAATCTCGCCGATGATCGGAATGTTTTTCGACCGGAAGAAATCTCCGATTTTTTCAAAGACAGGAACCCCCGGACTAAATACGGCACAGTCCACACCATCCCATCCTTCTTCTTTAAACTCTCCGGACACCAGTTTTTCTGCATCAATCCCCGGAGCATTAACATCTAATTTCTGATCGTATAAAATACGTTTTGCACCAAGTTTTCCAAGCAGTTCAAGTGCTGCTTTTCCACTTTTTCCATAACCGATGACGGCTACCTGTTTTCCTGAAAAATCCATTTTCCTCTCTCCATTCCTGTATTGTTTATAATGCCATCAAACCAATCAGGCACAAAATCGCTGTAATAATGCTGAACGCTGCTACTACCTGTGTCTCGGAAAAACCGGACAATTCAAAATGATGATGGATCGGTGCCATCTTAAAGATTCGTTTTCCATGTGTCAATTTAAAATAACCAACCTGAATAATAACGGAAAGCACTTCTACCAGATAGATCAATCCTACGATTACAATATACAACGGCATATGAAGCATCAGCGCAATGGATGCCACAAATCCACCCAGCGCCAGCGATCCGGTATCCCCCATAAACACACGCGCCGGGTACGTATTAAATAAGAGGAATCCCAAAAGGCTTCCTACCACAGCTCCCGTGATCGGTGTCATTGCCGGTTCGATTGCAACGGCTGCAATTGTGAAAAAAGTTCCTACAATTACTGTCACACCGGAAGCAAGACCATCTAATCCATCCGTAAAATTAACTCCGTTTACAGTTCCTAACACCACAATAAATACAAAAATGATAAACAGCCAATCCGGCATCGTAAAGAAACTATTCATAAAAGGAATGCGGATCGTCGCCGTCATATGTGCTACATTATAATAATAGTAGACAAATATGGCAGTCACGATAAACTGTCCAAACATCTTCTGCAATGGTTTTAATCCCAAAGACCGTTTCATGACAACTTTGATATAATCATCCAAAAATCCAATGATTCCAAATCCCAGCGTCATAAACAAAACCGGGATCAGTTCCGAATATCTTCTTATGTAGATCAGAGACGTAAGAAGGATCGACACCAGGATGATCAGACCTCCCATGGTCGGAGTTCCCGCTTTTTTCAGATGAGACTGCGGTCCGTCATCTCGGACAAACTGTCCAAACTTTAACTTACGTAAAAACGGAATAACGATCGGACACAAAACCACGCTTATTCCAAATGCAATTACTACCGGCATCAATATACTCAAATCCAAATTCACTTTTTACACCTCATTTTATCGTTTTTATTTAATGTAACTATTGTACCCCATTATGTCCATAACCGCAAGGTTTTCTTATTACTCTTTTAAGAGATAGGGCAAAATATTGGTATACAATGTCGAAATCGCCGGGGCAGCGATCACACCACCATAATACAGGCCCTGTGGTTCATCAATCCTTACCATAGCGATCACGCTTGGATTATCCACCGGAGAAAATCCAATACAGGAAGCGATGTATTTTCCATTTCCACGGGGAAGTTTCTGGCTGGTTCCTGTCTTTCCCCCGATAAAATAGCCATCCACACCGGCTTTTTTTCCACCGCCTTCACTGACAACTTTTTCCAGTGCTTTGCGGACTTCTTCAGAAATTGACGCATCCAACACCTTTTTTCCAGAAGAATATGCCATTTTTTTCATTCTCGTTTTGTCACTGTTTACTGCATACATGCCAAAATGCGGCGTGATCTTTTTGCCTCCGTTGATGATCATACAGACAGAAGTCAGCATTCGTATCGGAGACAACTGGAATGACTGACCGAAGGACATTGTTGCAAGTTCCACCGCTCCGACATTTTCCTGTTTGTGCATGATCGTAGCCGCTTCCCCCGGCACATCAATTCCTGTTTTTTCCAAAACACCAAATTTTCTCATTTCCTCAAAAAGCCCTGACACGCCAACTCTTGCTCCGACTTCCATAAAAACAGGGTTACAGGAATTCATAATCCCCTGCTCAAAGGTCTCGGCTCCGTGGCCGGTCGTCTTGTGGCATCGTATCCGGCGGTCCTCTACTACTTTATACCCGGGGCAGGAAAAGGTGTCTGTCATTTTTACCACGCCTTTGTCCAGTGCCGCAGCGGCGGTTACTACTTTAAACGTAGAACCCGGCTCATACGTATCACTGACTGCTAGATTTCTCCACATGGCATTGAGGGCTGTCATTTTCTCCTTTTCACTCATCCCCTCTTTTCCATTTATAAGGGTATACGGATGATTCAGGTCAAATTCCGGCGCATTTACCATTGCATAAATCTCGCCATTCTGTGGATTCATAATAATGATTTCCACGGTCTTTGCCTGCTTTTGCTCCAACAATGTGTTGGCAACCTGCGAAGCATATTCCATGACATTAAGATCCAGCGTGGTCGTAAGATCCCAGCCGGCGATCGGTTCTTTGCGGTCCTCTGCGCCATTGCGGATTTCCACACCACCTGCCGTCGCCATCGTAAGGATAGATCCATCCAAGCCTTTTAAAAGAGATTCGTAAGATACTTCCAGTCCCACGATCCCCTGATTATCTCCTCCGGTAAATCCCAGCACTTTGGAGGCAAGGGTTCCATATTCATAATACCTTTTATAGTCCTCATCCACCGTCACACCCGCCAGTTTATAGGCACGGATACGGTCTGAAATTTCTTTCTCAACATTTGATTTTATTTTTTCGCGGGAGGAAATTTTTTCCACTTTCTTCCGTATTTCCGCTTCCTCAATACCAAGTTCTTTGCTCAAAACCGAGATTACTTTTTCCGGTTCTTTTACCTGGCTGTGGATAACAGAAATCGTTGAGACAGATACATTGCCAGCCAGAACGTTGCCATTGCGGTCAAGGATCTTCCCCCTCTCCGCCTTTATGGTTCGTTCTCTTTCATGAAGTTCTTTTGCCTTCACCCCATAATAATCTGCCTTTGTAAGCATAAGATACCCCAGTCTCACGATCAGGATCGACGCAACGAGAGTACATACAAAAAATACCAAAAACAAACTTTGTCTTTGGTACGTTTTGTGCCCGACAAGCATTCTGCCTCCATTCCAAAGCCACTGCTTTTGAAATAAGTATCTTTACTAATGTATTCCCGGGCGGCAAAAATATTCCGCTTACTGTTCACTGCCCTCCGGAGCTGCCGTCGGCTCTGTTGTAGCCGCAGGTTCTTCCGCAGTTTCCGCATAAATTCCTAAAAATGGAAGTATTTTTTCCATGATCTTGGATGCAAATTCGGTTGCATAGGTACTGTGTGCCTGATCTTCCACATGCGGCTCATCAATAATAACATAAACAACTGCTTCCGGATTCTCTGCCGGCACACATCCCAGAAAAGATACGAGATATTTATGCTCGCTTACCGGACGTTTCTGTGCAGTTCCTGTCTTTCCTCCGATGGAATACCCCTTCACACCGGCTGGTGCCGCGGTTCCTTCTTCTACCGTTGCTTTCATATATTGACGGATCAGACTGCTTGTCTTATCCGAAACGGTCTTTTTCACTACGATTGGTTCATTTTTCTTTACAATGGCACCATTTTCATTTTGAACCTCTTTGACAATGTGCGGCTCATAATAATCTCCGCCATTAACAAGGGAACTAAATCCTGCTGCCATCTGAACCATCGTTACCGTCTGGGTCTGTCCAAAACTGCTTGTTGCAAGTTCTACCGGGTTCAATTCCTCTTCGCTGTGAATCAGTCCTGCCGTCTCTCCAGGCAGATCGATTCCGGTTTTTTGTCCAAATCCAAAGATTTTATTGTACTTACTAAAATTCGCACGTCCTAACTTTTCACCAATCACCATCAAAGCACTGTTACAGGATTCCATCAGACTTTTTTCAAGGGATATACTGCCATGTCCCGATCGATTCGAACATCGGATCCGGACACCGGACACCGTCAGTCCACCGTCACAGTTAAAGTAATCTGAATCTTTCACAACCCCTTCATCCAATGCTGCCGCCACGGTAAACGGCTTGTAGGTTGATCCCGGTTCGTATGCCGAGGAAACACAGAAATTCGACCACATTGACATCAGCACATCGCTTGTCGTCTTCTCATCCATCGCGTCAATCTGTTCCTGTGTATACATGGAAGTCAAATTTCTCGGATCGTTGAGATTGTATGTGTTTTTGGATGCCATCGCAAGAATCTCTCCATTGTTTGGATTCATAACAAGCACCGATATGTTTTCTGCTCCGGTTTCATCGTTGTATTTTTTAATCTGCTTTTCGACAAGCCGCTGTACATTGGCATCGATTGTCAGGATCACATTGTTTCCATTGGTCGCTTTCTTTACCGTCCGCTGAAATTCCATATTAGCATCAAAATACCCATATTCACGTCCGGTCTTTCCATTGAGATCATCATTGTAACTGCCTTCCACACCATAAGTTCCCTGATCTTCGGATGATGTAAATCCGACAATATTGCAGGCAATCTGGTTGAGTGGATAATTTCTCGTATACGTCTCTTCAAACCAGACTCCCTGAATCTTATCATTGTCCTTCATCATTTTTTTAAATCCATCTACCTGCTCTGCCGACAGTTCTTTTAATCCGTCAACATGCTGATACATCGAATTGGGATTTTCACTGATAATGGTTTCAATTACGCTGGTATCAAACGCAAAATAAGCGGCAATCTGAGTCAAAGTTTCCTTTTTAATATCCTCTTTTGTCGCTAATGATCTTGGTTCTATGATCAGATTAAATTTTCGAATACTCTGAGCAAGCACGGTATCGTTTCGATCCTTGATCGCTCCGCGGCGGTAATTCAGTACCGCATTGGTATACGACTGCTGCGCCAGCACTTTTTTCTTATAAGTATCTCCCTTATCCCAATTATACCGGCATATGTTATACAATAAGCAGCCAAATATAATAAAGCAGCTTCCCAGTACAAGCAAAAGTCCCACTTTCATTCCATGGGTAAACCGCTTCGGCTTCTTTCTTCTTACTCTGTGATATCTTCTGCGGGTATCCATCCATCTTCCCTTCTTCCAAGCCTATCTTTTATTTTTGATGCAGGCGTACCTGTGTACTTTTCTTGCTCTCATAGGTATAAATCTGGCTCTGTGATGCCGTTTTCATGCCAAGTTCCTTGGTTGCTTTTTTATATACAGCAGATAAATCAAGACTCTCCTGCAATGCCTGAGAAGCATTGGAATTGGTTTTTTCCATTTCCATCACTTCACTCTCAAGACTTACAACACTCTTACTGAGCATGGTTTTCTTTGACTGCATCTGAATATACGAAAAGCAAACGCCAAATGCAATTGCAAACGTAAGTGCGATCAGTAAAACGGATACTTTGTCTACCCGCTGTTTTGGCTGTGGTCTTACCGCCGGTCTGCGCTCCGGACGACGCTGCTCTTCCTGCTCCGGTCTGCGTTTTGGAGCCACATACAAATTTTCTGCTTCGGTACCATAAATATATCTTGTCCTCGCTGCCATCATAATCCTCCTGTTATTTTTTATTCTCCCCGCTCAAATATACGTAATTTAGCACTTTTTGAACGTGAATTTATTTTTAATTCTTCCTCACCCGGAAGAATCGGTTTTCTGGTAATTACTTTTCCTTTTGGTTTCTTTCCACAGACACAAACCGGAAAGTCCGGCGGACAGGTACATGGATTTTCCATTTTTCGAAAAAAGTTTTTCACGATCCGGTCTTCGAGAGAATGAAATGTGATAATGCACAATCTTCCTCCCGGATTGAGCAGTTCCACCATATCTTCCAAAGCGTCCTGCAAAACATCCAGTTCGTGATTGAGTTCAATGCGGATCGCCTGAAACGTCCTCTTTGCCGGATGGCCTTTTCCATTTTTTGCCTTTGCCGGCATTGAACTTCTTATAATATCGACGAGTTCTCCCGTCGTTTCGATCTCTTTTTCCTGTCGTTTCTTACAGATATTTCGTGCGATACTTTTTGCATACCGCTCTTCCCCATAGTGTTTTATAATTTCGTATAGTTTTTCCTCCGGATAGCTGTTTATAAGATCCTTCGCTGTAAAATCCCTGCTCTGATCCATGCGCATATCAAGCGGTGCATCTGCCATATACGAAAATCCGCGTTCTTTCGTGTCCAATTGATACGAAGACACGCCAAGATCCAAAAGAATTCCATCTACTTTATCAATCTGCAGTTCTTTTACAACCTGCTTTACGTTGACATAATTGCTCCGCACAAGATGCACACGCTCTCCAAACGGCCGCAAGCGCTCTGTCGAAGTCCGGATTGCCGCTTCGTCCTGGTCGATTCCGATAAACTGTCCTTTTTCCGACAATCTCTCACATACATGGAAGGCATGTCCGGCTCCTCCAAGAGTTCCATCCACATAGATGCCATCCGGCTTTACCGCCAGTCCCTCGATGCATTCATCAAGTAATACGGAAACATGTTTAAATTCCATCGTTTTGCGCGCCCCCTTCTATGTACTGCCTGATTAGAAGGAAAGTCCCAAATCCGACATATGTTCTGCAATATCGTCTACGTTATCAAAGTCATCATTTTCTGCCCAGCGTTCTTTGCTCCAGATCTCGACTTTGCCCATCACACCGACAAAGACGATATCTTTCTCCAGTCCGGCTTTTTCACGCAGATTAGCCGGGATCAATGTTCTTCCCTGCTTGTCCAATTCACACGAAGCAGCTCCTGCCATAAAATAACGCTGTAACTTACGTGCTTCTTTGCTGCCCGGAAGTTCCTGCAGCTGTTTTACGAAGTTTTCCCAGTCTTCCTGTGGATACACGAACAGACATCCGTCCAGACCAAGTGTCACTACAAAAGAATCCCCCAGTTCTTCACGGAACTTTGCGGGAACGATCACTCTTCCTTTTGTATCGATACTATGATCGTATGTACCCATAAACATAAGACTTCACCAACTTCCCTCTGTGGTCTGCGGTACTCGTTTTTTTCCGAGGCGGGTTGTGAGACTTGGGAGAATGAAAGTTGAAGCAACTCCACAAGTCTCCGCCCTGTCCTCCACTTTATACCACTTTTCTCCACTTTGCTCCACTTTTACTCAGATTTTACTCCATTTCTGAAATAAAAGCAAGCATTTTTTTGACACATTTTCAAGGCAATGCCTTATTTTTCGGGTTTTGCGCCTATTCCCAATACCATATATAGCGACAAGCGCAAAAAAACACCACATCTCGTACAAGATATGGTGTTTTAAATTTTTTCATAATATTTTATAGAAATTTCTTCCTTTTTTCCCACTTAAGCCGCTTTTGCCATTTTCTCACACATTGCCAGGAATTTTTTATGTATTGCCTGACTCTCATCCAGCTCCGGATGGAAAGAAATGGCAATCTGATTCCGGTACTGCACACCTACGATATTTCCGTCTACTTTCGCAAGGATCTGTACTCCCGGTTCCACGGATTCAATGTATGGTGCACGGATGAAAGTCATCGGAATCTTACCGATTCCCTCAAATTCATGCTCGGTATAGAAACTTCCCAATTGTCTGCCATAGGCATTTCGTTTCACGGTAACCGGCAGCGTCGCCAAATGTACCATCGTATCGTCGGCAATTTTTTCTGCCAGCAGGATCAGTCCGGCGCAAGTCGCAAGTACCGGCAACCCCTCTTTGATCCGTTTTTTTACCGTATCAAACATACCGAGTTCACGCAAAAGTTTCCCCTGTACCGTACTTTCTCCACCCGGCAGGATCAACCCGTCCAGTTTTTGATCCAGATCTTTTGCCTGCCGGATCTCGACGCAGGACACTCCGAGTTTTTCCATTGCCTTACAATGCTCGGCAAACGCTCCCTGAACAGCAAGTACACCTATTTTCATGAGGCTCACTTCCTTTCCATTATTTCCCACGTTCTGCCATCAAAAGTTCGATTTCCTGCTCATTGATGCCTACCATTGCCTCTCCGAGATCCTCAGAAAGTTTCGCGATCATATCAGCATCGGTATAATTGGTAACTGCTTTTACGATTGCCTCGAATGCTTTCGGCTCGTTCATCGCCAAGTCGGCCATGACCTTGCGGTTGATGGCGATACCTTTGGCGTTGACTTTGCCGATGAACTCCGAATAGGTCATCCCGTAGGCGCGGACGGCGGCGTTGATACGCGTGATCCACAGCGAACGGAACGTCCGCTTCTTGAGCTGGCGGTGTGCGTAAGCATACTGCAAACCCTTCTCGACCGTGTTTTTGGCTACGGTCCATACGTTTCCCCTTGAACCAAAGTTACCCTTGGCAAGTTTCAAAACTTTTTTTCTCCTTGCGCGTGACGCAACAGCGTTGACTGAACGTGGCATAGTAAATAAGTTTTTGACGGACTGTCAGCGACGTGATTCTCTCACGTTCTTCGGGGCTGATTTGTCCCTTGATTAATAAAATTGCGAATCCGGCCCGATGAATTATTTCACCAGCAGATTCTTGATCTTTGCCTCATCGGCAGCGGAAACGGTGCCCGAATAGCACAGGTTACGCTTTTGTTTAGTCGATTTTTTGGTCAGGATGTGACTGTGATAAGCGTGTTTGCGCTTGATCTTTCCTGTGCCGGTGAAAGAAAAACGCTTCTTTGCAGCGGCATTGGTTTTCATTTTAGGCATGTCGGTAATAGTTAGTTTAGTTATACATAGCCCACAAAGATACGAAAAGTTTTTTATTCTGTCATTCTGCCGGGGCGAAAAAGTTATCTGTATGGCGTTATGGGTAAAAATCGGGATTCATAAGAAGAAGGGGAGGAGCCGTACGAATATCCCGGGGATCTGTGGGGTTGCCGGCGAAGGGCATCGGATATATGCCGGTCCGTATCGTGTGCCGCCTGGAAGGTATTCGTTCCCGGTTTTATCGGCGGGAGAACCCGTGTGCAGGGGGGTATTCTGGCAGATATTTTCGTATGCCTGGCGGTGACGACAAGGATTTTGCCGGTCTTTTTTCTTGGCTGCGGATTCAAATTTCGTATATTTGCATTTTAATAATATATTTTGATGTACCGATCGGCACAGGTTCGAAACCTACCGATATTTCGACTTTTCTTCGAACTCCCTTGTGAGGTGAGGTGTGGTGGGGCCGTATTGAAAAAAG